>JAABUW010000159.1_pt1 | contig 142591 bp, 66 predicted proteins | sample 5560081 | NCBI WGS metagenome assembly JAABUW01 (sample SAMN10711882, study PRJNA513363) | rock metagenome | isolation source: Antarctica rocks | place: Antarctica: Victoria Land, Knobhead sud
ACATACGCGTATATATGATGTTCCATGATCGCCCCTATCGACGGCAGCGACCCCCCGGAACCACCCCCAACGCCAGTAACTTTTGATTCCCGGATTCAATCGATTCGCGCGAAATCTACGCGGGGGTAACGCCCGGGCTATGCGACTCCGGATATATGGCGACGTTTTGCCAGGTGCAGTTATATGGTGCGCCAGCGACAGAGCCTTGCCATGAATGAGGGACTTGGCCATGAATGGAATGGGGCTATGGCCATGAATGGAATGGGGCCATGGCCATAAGTGGGGCCATGCATGGGGGCCATGTTGGTGGCGCATTCTAAATTTAGGCATTCTCACGAGCCAAAAACATTCTCAGGAGCGCGTTAGATTCTCAGGGGCGCTTATATCGCTCTAGAGTCAAGACATAGTATCACCCCGCTTAAACCAGCTCAACCGGCTTACGAGCGCTCATAGCGCTCAGAGCCTGCCCTACACTTTTGTAGATATAGAATCCCGAACCGATTCCTGAAAGTTATAATAAAAACGGAAATAATAAATATTATTATTTATTTATTCTAGACCTACCTTAGATAGGGATATTATTTAAAATATTTTAAAAAAATTAATATAATAATCCTTAAAAGATTAAAGAAAGGCGATTATTTAGAGTTAAAATTATATAAATTTATTATATTCTTTAATATATTTAATAAAGCGCTAGAAATAATTATCTCTAGAAAGTTAAATAATATAGCGGAGGAGTATAAATTATTATTATTATAATAAATAAAGATTAGATAAAAACATTTAATAAAAACCGCGTTAGAGATCTTTATAAATATAATATATACTATATAAAATTATAATAGGAACGGGAGGGGAAAGATAATAAACCTATTATTATTAAATATAACGAGAGTATTCGATAATATCTCGTATAAAAGTTATTATACGATTTATAAATAAAAAGTATACCGAGCCTAATTATTAATTAAATAATTAATTTTTTATCGAATAAAATTATATCTATAATATTTAGAGGAAGAACGATTATAGAAAAATAATAATAACGGGTATTTTATAAAGATCGTTTATTTTATTAATACTCTTTTTATTCTTTAATATATTATTAATTAAAAAGTATATTAAGATAAATTTATTAATATAAATCGGAGGATTCGTAAACGATATTTATTTACTCGCTTATAACGAGAGTATAAAAAAGAATTATATAAATTTAAAACGGGCCTACGATATTTATTTAAAGTAAATAATTATTTATAAAAAAAATCACTCTTTAAAAATATAAACTAGTCTATATATCTCGAATACTAAAGAAGTTTAATATAGAAATAATAATAAGTTTTAGGAACGTAGTTATTAAACCTAAAATAAATATTAAGATTTTAAGATTATATATTAATTTAAAATAAAAATAAAGATTATACTTAACCTAGATTAAGACTAAGGCGATTAATTAAAACCGTATTATAAAATACTTAATTAATTCGATATAAGGCGCTACCTTCGCGAAGTATAAAACGGTATATAATATAATAATTAAATTAATATTAACGTTTACGGCTCCGATATAATATTAACTAAAAAGAATAACGGAGGCTATAAAGGGATATATAAAAACATTAGTAATTATTTTGAATAATTATTTTAGGACGGTTTTAAAAGTATTTAAAATTACTCTAATTCTAATTCTAATATTTAAAGTTAAATTAATAATTATATTAATTAATCTTTAATTAAACCGCCTAGTAATACGATATTAAATTCATCGGGGGATTTATTTAATTACGACTACGGTAAATACACGGATCTAGAATAAACTTTAGTATAAGAAAGGAAGGTAGCGGTAAATACCTCCGATATTAATAACGGAAAAAAAAACTTAAGTACTTCGCGCTCTAAAATTTAAAGAATAATATAAAATAACTATAATTATAAGGAGGAGAAAAGATTAGATAAACCTAATCGAAGATATCGAAGAATATTAAAATATTAAAATTATTAACTAGAGGGTAAAAAACTAGGCCCGCTAATAATAACTAGATAAATAAAAGAGTTATAAGATAATAATTTTTAAATAAATTATTAACCCGGTTTAAAAAAGAGATTTATTTAAGAATTAATTCGATTACTATAATTAATTAAAGAAGGTTTAAAACTTTATAACGATATAATTAAAATATAATAAGATTGGATTAAATAAGTTTTTATATTAAATAAAGGTATTTATAATCCGTAGCGCTAGTTACCCGTATAAATAAAAGAAATAAAGTATAAAGTATATATTATTATTTTACTCGGAATTAAATAGAGATAAAACGGAGCTAGTAAAATAAATAGGTATATATAATTTTAGGAAGATATTATTATAGGTCTAAAATATATATATAACCGCGCGGTAAATAATAAAAATAGGATAAATCGGTTAATTCTCTTTTATTAAAAAACAATTAATATAATCTAAATTATTATTAGGACCTAGTGATATATTAAATTTATAAAGAAGAGGAAGAAAAGAAAGAAACTACCGGCCGTATAATTATAAATATCGATTATTTAATAAATTTATAATAAAGCGGCCTATATATTTATAAAACAAATAAATAAAATTAAAAAACCTAAAATAAAAGAGAAACGGAGGGGAGGATAAATAATATTTTAAAATAATTATAATTATCAGCTACTAACTAGTAAAAAAAGGAAATAAATTATTAATAAATTAAAGTTTTTAAGTAACGAGGTTTCTTTAACGAGTAGTAGGCGCCGCTAATAACTCTATTAAAAAAGTATTCGCGGAACTCCTTTATTAGTAAAGTAGTTTTACTAAAGTAGGTATATAAATTAATTAATTAATTAAAGTCGTTTAAATTAAATAAATTTCAAATTAAAAAAGACCTAAAGAATTTATAAACCTAGATAATATTAAATACTCATGAAATATTTAAGAATATAATAATTAGTAATTTAGGTAATTAATAAAACTTATAAAGAATAATAAACCTATATTACGAAAATTACTAATATATATATATAATAAACTAGAGTTACTAAACCTATTAATAATAAATACTATTTATTAATAAGACTCTACTCGGACTCTTAACTTACCAATCGTACTAAGCCTCGGGTCGGTATTTAATATAAAGTTTTAATATAAACCCGTAGACGACTTTCTAATAGAGCTAATAATATTTAAAATATATTAATATTTACTTTTGAGATTTACCGATATAATATTTAAATTTAAGATTATTTACTCTTAAGGGGATTATAAATATCGAATGATATTTAATTTATAAATAAAATTCTAGACTTTAAGAAATATTTTAGGGATAATAATTATTATAAAAAAACTATTATATTTAAATAAAGAAGTAATAGATAATTTAAAAATCTAAAAAAGTATAAATATATATAAACTAAGGCCTCTAGTATAATAAATATAAAAAGAAATAAAAGTATTAAAAAAATTGAAATAAAGATTAATAGAAGGATATTCGGGGAAGAAGTAATATATATTTAATAATATAGAATTTATTATTACTACGGAGTAAATAGATTACCCGAATTTTAAGGCGCTTTAATTATAATAATTTTTAAAAGAGGCGACCTCTTTAATATAATCTCCTTTCCTACTTTTAGTTTTATAAATAATAAAGATTACGAGGACTTTATTTATTTTCTATCTATTAGAATATATTATAAACGTATTAATACTAGATATCTAGGAAATTATTAATTTATTAATATTAATCTTTAACGATATAAATATTATAAATAATTACGTCGAAGAGTATAATATAGATAGTACGTAGTAGGATATTAATAGAAATATAATAGAATTCGGCGACTCGAAGTCTAATCCTATCGTAATAAATAATAATATTATATTCGTTATCGGATAACGAGATTAGACTTAAAGTATTTATATTTCTTCGATTCCTTATTTTTCTTATTCGGCGTAAATATATCTCTTAAGAGTAATTTCTAGTCTAGGGTTAACGAAATTATAATAATTATAATTAATTAAAAACGTAGGAGAGAGGTTAGAAACTAGTTTAATTTATTAAATAATATTTACTATAACTCTAATAAAGATATATAATAATATATAAATTTTAATTATACTATAATTAATCGAGTAAAAGATATTATAATAATATAAAAAAAAGAAAAAGATAAAAAGTAGATAAATATTATACTATACTAAAACTAGCTTTATAGTAGTTATTAAACGTAATATATAGATCCTATAAAGAGAGTATACGGCCTAGTTACGCTATTTATATTATAATATTATATTATAGTTTCTAGTATTCCGGAGCCTTTTTTAAAAATAAGAAGTTTAGAGTCTTTACTCTAACTCTTTAAAGATTAATTTTATTATTTTAAATTTAAAGATTATTATCCTACTAAGAATTTATATTTATTTTTATATTATTATAAATATTTTAGGTATTATAACTTAATAGTTTTAAACTCTTTTAATCTTTTTAAATAATAATTCGTTAAAAATATAAAAAACCTCTTTAGAAATAATCGTCCCGAAGGCGAGATATATAGGATTAATATTTTAAATAAAAACTTAAAAGATTTACTAGAGTATATTAATTTAATAATAAATTAATAATTTATAAAATTAAAATATAAATTAAAAGCCCTCGAGAAAAAGACCTTTATTATTATAATTTAAAAGAATATTAAAAATTTACGATATATTATCGTAGGTAAAGGAGATAAAGAAATTAAAAATAATCTTTAAAAATTAAATATAAAAGACGAAAATAACTAGACGGTAAATTATAATTAAATCGGTCTTAATATAAATTAAGGTAATTTATAATTATCGAAATTATAAAATTTCTATATAAAGAATCCGTAAAGTTATTAAAAATAAATTTAAAATATAAAAACCGTGTTCCGCTTAATACCCGTAAACTTTTAAATAAACGAAAAAAAGATTTTATATATAATACCCTATTTAAAGGGGTAAATTAAGAAGTTATAAAATAAATATAAAGAACTTTATTTAATAAATATATTAATATAAAAATTCTTTTCGGATTATTTATTTAATATAATTAGAGACTCTTTAAACCGAGTTATAAATATGAATTTTAAATATTAATATATATATTAAAGGAATAATTAATTAGTATAAGATTTCGATATTTATTTTTATACCCTAAAAACCGAACTACCTCTTTATAATAAAGAGTAATAAATAATCTATTTAATAATCTATTTAAGACCTAATATTTTAAAAGAAGTTAAATAAACTTAAAATATTTTTATTAAACGAACCGAATTTATATTATTTATAGTATATTATAAATATAATCTTAATCGAGGTTTTAAAATATAAAATAATAATTAAAATAATTATTTAGGACTTTAGAAGAAGTATAAAGAAAAAAAGGAGATAATAAAAATCAATTTAATATAAAAAAATTAAGTTCTAATAATAATAATTATAAAAATATAAATAAAATATATACGACTCGTAAGAGCGTTAAGAATATTAAGGATATTAAGTATATTTTTTTTATTATAAATTCGGTTATTACTCTAATAAATATCCGGAGAAGAAAATAAAGACTATTAATTATATCGGCGATTATATCGTAAAATTAAAAAATAATAAACTCTTAGAGAAGTCTTTATCCTAAAAGAATAGAAAGAAGTAAAAACCTAATCGAGTATAAATATTAACGGCGAAGTTATCGCGAATCTAATTAATATTAATATAAAAATTATTTATATTAAAATAGATAAAGATCTAGGAGCTAAAATAAATATTATTAATAAAATATTTATATAATAATATAACCTAAAATATCTTAAAAGCGAGCCGTTATTAATTCTTAAATAAATAAGCGGGTAATTTATTTATTATTATAATATTTATAATATTATCTACTAGTTAACTAATTTATAAAGATAAATTAGAGAGTATAATAATATCTTTTATTTTATTAATAGGAAAGATTTATTTATTATTATAAATATATCGGTTATAAAAAAGGAAAAAATTTAAATTAATTATAATATATATACCTAGCGATTCGGTATCCCGCCGAATATATATATATTAGAATTATATAAGGATTTTATAAAATTATTAAGGACGTAGTTAATTATATATATATTAATTTATACTAAAGTTAGTCCCTTTAGTTACGATCTTATTAATAATAATAAAATTAAGAAAGATAATACTACGATTAATATAATATTTTCTAATAATTTTATTATCGTACCGCCTACGCTTCCCGACGAATTTATAGATTTTAATAATATTTTTTTAGATAAAGAAGTAAACTAATTACCGTTATATAAAGACGGCGACTATATAATTAATATAAAGAGTAACTTATTATACGGGCCTCTCTATAATCTATTAAATTTAGAATTAATAAAGTTAAAGAGATACCTAAATAATATCTTAATAAAAGATTAAATTAAATATTTCGTTAACCCCGCCCGGGCTCCTATCCTTTTTATTTTAAAAAAAGATAGTAGATTATAACTTTATATCGATTCCCGAGGTCTTAATAAAATTATTATTAAGAATTATTATTTATTTACTTTTAATTAGTAAGGCGCTAGACCGTTTAAATAATACTATATAAATTATAAAATTTAATTTAAAAGATACTTATTATCGAATAAGAATTAAGGAAGGCGATAAATAAAAGATAATATTTCGTATATAATATAATATTTCGAATATATAGTAATATTATTTAGTTTAATAAATATACCTACTATCTTTTAAATCTATATTAATAAATCGTTAACGAGTTTAATAAATATATTTTATATTATTTATTTAGATAATATCCTAATTTATTTTAATTTAAAAGAAGAGTATATTAATTATATATAATAAATACTCGAACGCCTACGAAAATATTCTTTATTCGTAAATTTTAAGAAATACGAGTTCTTTATTTAATTAATTGAATTTCTAGGGTTTATCGTAAATACCGAAAGTATATTAATAAATATATATAGGATTAATATAATTTAGTCCTAGCGAAAACCAAAATTCTTTTAAAATATATAAATATTTTTAGGTTTTATTAATTTTTATCGTCGATTTATTTATTATTATTTGTAGATAATAAACCTATTTAGTTATCTACTAAAAAATAGTGAAAATAATAAAATTTTTAGTTTATTTAAATAATTTAAAGAGGCGGAATAAATATTTTACCTACTTCGCGATTCCTTTATATATATACTTATTCTTATATACTTTAATCTAGAATTAAAAATTCGGATTAAAATAGATACTTCTAATTTTACTATAATTATAATTTTAAAATAAATATAAAATAATAATAAATAATATCCCGTCGCTTTTTAATCCCGTAAGATATAAGGTTTAGAAATTCGATATAAGATTTATAATAAAGAGCTCTTTATAATTATTATAATATTTAAATAATAACGATATTATTTTAAAAATAATTTATATAAAGTAAAAGTCTTAATTAATTATAATAATTTAAAGGGTTTTATGAATATTAAATAATTAAATAATCGTTAAGCGCGTTAGGTAATAAGATTTTTATCTTTTAATTTCTTAATTTCGTATTAATTTAGGAAAAATATTCTAGCCGATAACTCTTTATATTATCTTAATTATAAAGACTAGAATAACTTTTTAAATAATATATTATTTATATTATAATAAAATTTATTAAATTTAAAAGATATTAATTAAGGCCCTATTTTCGCTATAATATAAAATATATTCGTAGATATAAAAAATCTAAATATAGATAATACTTCGCCGGCGTTAGGTAATATATTTATAAATATTATATAAAACCTAATATATATAAAATTTATATTACTAGAGTCGTGAAGATTTATTATAAAAAAGATATATTCTTTAATAATATATTTATCTAGGCCTAAAGAGTTAATATCTAGATAGGAAATTCTAAGAAATTTAAATAAGAAATTTATTTAAATCGATTATAATATAATAAAGAAACTATTTAACCCTATTATTAAAACTATAAACTATAAATTATTTATTTTATATATTATTACTTAATTAATAATACTTTACGAAACGATTTATAATATTAAGAGTTTATTAATTAATTAAAATAAATCGTATTTTATAAAAGGATAATTCCTACTCGTAAATAAAAATCACCGAGATTACGTAAACGAATTACTAGTATTCCGCCGGGGTATAAATTTTAGATTTTATATTAAATTTTTAAATATAATAATAAGATTTATATACCTAAAAAAGAATTAGTCCGCGAAGAGTTACTAGAATAATATTATAATAATATCTTAACGGAGTACTTTAATATTAAGAAAATAATAAAATTATTTATTAAAAAATATTTCTAAAATACTCTTAAAGCCGATATATAAGAATATATAAATATATACGATATATACTAGTAGGTTAAAGTATATCGATACCGCTTTTATAACGAGATTAATTCTCTATTATATCCTACGGGGCCGTAGAAAGAAATTCTAATAAATTTTATTATTAATTTATCTCTAAATAAACGATACGGATATATTTATAATACGGTCTTTATAATTATAAATAAATATATAAAGATATTATAATATATCTTAACTACTAAAATAATCGACTTAATAAAATTAATAAAATTAATATTTAAAGAAATTATCCTAAAGTTTAGAGTTCTTAATAAGATTATTTCTAATAAAGATTTTATCTTTACGAGTATATTTTAATTAAAGATATATTATTTAATAAAAATTAAAAGGCGCCTAAATACCGTATTTTATCCATAAATAAATAATTAAATAAAATATTAAAACTAAATTTTAGAATACTATTTAAGAACCTTTTATTTAAGCGAGTAAAATAATTAGATAATACTTTTATTTATAATAAAATAGAGATACTATAATATATAATATTCGATAATAAAAGTAATATTATTTATAATTATATATAATTATAATTTATCTCTTAAACCGCGTCTCGAGGGCGAGATATATAAAGGAGAAATACTATCGGTATAAAAAAAATTAAAAAATTAAATATCTTAAAATAATATTTAATAAAAGTTTAAATTATCGCGGTCGATATATATAAATATAATTATAATAAAAGATATAAACCGAAATTATTTAATATAAATAACCTTATATTATTATTAACTAAAAACTTAATATAAAAATAATTAAATAAAAAACTCTTTTATAAAGTAATTAAATTATTTAATATTTTAAATACCGTCGGAATATTAATATACCGTCTAGTATTATTAATTTATTACCGAATTTATAATATTTTCTATATATCGTTTTTAGAGTCGTATTATTAATAATAGAGTAATATTTCGATTCTTAATATACCTCTACCGGAATTAATAAAAAAGATACTAAAAAAGAAGAAAATAAAACGCGAGGTATTTTATTTTATAAAATAACTAAGATAACTAGAGACCTTTAATAAATAAATTAGTATAAATATTTTAAATAATACTTTAGAATTATAAAAAATATTCGAAAAGAGAATATATAAATAGGAAAGATATAGAAAATAGAAAATAAAAAATAAAAAGAGGAAATATTATTAATTATTAATTACTACTAGTTATTTCTTACTAGTAGACTTCGAGCGAGATATATCTTTATAATTAACGTAGTATTTAGAGTAGGTTTATATCTAGAGCGGTTATCTTTTTTAATTACAAAACTCGGTTATTTATAAATAAAGGCGCGGCCGAGAAATTAAATTAAAAAATAAAGACTGGAAATAAAATTAAGATTAGAATTATTAATTTTAATTTTAATTTCTTCCTTAAAAATCTTATAAGAAGATATTAATTTATTTAATATATAGCGATTTATATTCTTTATATTATCGTATTATAGGCGAGGTTTAAAAGGATCGGAATAAATAATAATATCCTTAATTGAAAAAACTTTATATCTAGATATTATAGCTCGTTATATACTATTAAAGAGAAAAATAGGATTAATAATAAAGAGATTATAAAAAATAGATATATTAAATTAATCGGTAGTAGGATTAGAGCCGAGAGGAGAGTTATATTTGAAAATATTTTATATATAACGCGTATAAACGTCGTTTTTAACTTCGTTTTTATTATCGGTTTTATCTTCGTCCGTCGATTTAAATCAATCGTTAAATTAATATTATATAATCTTATTTTAAAGTACACTAGTATTTTAGGTAGAAATTCCTTTTAAAAAAATCATAAATATACGAATTATATCTAGACTATATTAATTTACTAAAATATAAAAGATATTATTTATACCCTCGACGTTTATAATAAATCGAGATATTAATTATAATATATTTTTCCTTCTTTTAATATTACTACTTCTAGGTTTAGTCTCCCGAAGGAAAGTTATAATATTTTTTATATATTTAATAATATACTAGCGAAGATATTTATTAAGGCCTCGACGTTCTAAATAATTAAAAAGAAAATTTATAAAAATATAAAATTCAAGAAGAATCTAGATATTATTAATAGACGGGATTAGTATCTAGATATTTATTAAATTATAAATTAGGTTTATTAAATTATAACTTGACTATAATATAGGAGTAGGTTAAAATAAAAGATAAAGGACGAAAATTAGAGTAGGGCTAGCTACTATCTAAATAAAAATTAATATATAAAGTATTTATTTATTTCTTATTCCGATTATATTAAAATAGAAATAGGGAAATTAGTTTAAATTTAAATTAAATCTAAAATAAATTAAACTAGGTTAAGGTAAATAAAATTATATTATAATAATAACCCCCTCTTTAAAGTCGAGCTCCTACGAGATAAATAAATAATTAATTAAATTAATTAAATTTCGTAACCCTAACTCTTATTTAGGGTTACAAAATAATTAAGATAAAAACGCGTTAAAATATTGGAGTTATTAATAATAATAAATAAGGGATAAGACGGGGAATAGGCGGCGGTATACGAATAAAACTAGGCGTTAACATTATTATTTATAAACGATAACGGCGGGGCTAGGCTATAGGGTACTATTTATTTTATCTTTAATTAATATAATTTAAGTATACCTAGAATAATATCTAAATTTTTAAAATTTATAGTATAAAATAGAGTATTATATTTACGCCTTTAACTCTAATTATCGACTATTTAATAGTTTAATTAATACGCGTTATAATAATATATACTTTACTCGTTAATTACTTTGACTAGCGGTAAAGTAGTATTATAAAATTCTAAATTATTTTTAATAACGAACCGTTATAAAATTAAATTAATCTACGCTTTAGAGTTAATTAAAGTAATAAACTATTTAACTTTATCTTAAAGAGTAATCCAAGCCTTAAAAAGAATAAAAGAGTATACCTCTATTAATTATTTTTCTTACTCTTCTTCCGAGGCGTAAATTAGGCTTAATATAACCTTCTACTTTATAATAATAATAAATAATCTTATTATACGAAAGATTAATAGTATTAATTTTACGCTTATTACCCTTCTCTTTTAAATACGCCTATTTAGCGTTATCGCCGGTATTAAATTTAATAATTCGGTTTATTATAAATTTTCCTTTATTAGGGTTCTTTAATTAGGAACCCGAATTAAAATTAAAACTACTTATTAATTATATATACTCTAGATTCTTTTCTTATATAATAATTTAAATAAGAATTTCTTTCCTTTAAATAAATATAATATCGGTATTAAGGATTTTATTTTTAAATTTAGATTTAAATTTAGTTAAAAAGAAATTTACTTTATATACCTCTAAAAATAGAAGTAACTAGGTCTTTATTTCTTTAAAATAAACCTTAAATAACGATACTTTTTAATAAAATTATTATTTAAATTCCTCCTACTTCTTATAAGCGAGGAGACGGCGGTTAATTAAATCCGTTATTAGATTAAAAAAAAACACCTTAAAAAAGCTAAATATAATATTAGTTAAACTATATAAATTATAGTACCTATATTACTACGTTAAAGGGTCACTTTTTAACGAGTCTATATAATATATAATTCTTAAATAATTTATAATAAAATACTTAAAACTAATTAAAAATTTAATATTTATATCGCGGAATTAATATAAATATTTACCTTCGCTCGTACCTTTATAATAATATATTCTATTAAAGCGTAGTATTTTCGCTTTAATAAAAATATCCTTATTAAATATAATTAAATTTATTATTATTCTACCGGTAGGCGTAATAATTAGAGGACCTCTATTATAAATAATAAATTCTATTAATACTCTACTAGCGGGCGTAGAAATAATAGGATTACGTAATTTTTAATTTTAAACTTATAATACCCTTAATTTTTATTATTATTTAAAGCGACGGTTTTCTTCTTTAATAATTTTAAATTATATATTTAAAATCTCTTCGGGGGTAGTAATACCTTCGAATTTATTACTATTTTAATAGCGGGGGTCGTCGGAGGGGGTTTAATTAATATTATTATTACTAAATTCTTTTAGACGTCTCGAGGTTAAACCCGATATTATAATAATAATAGGCCTTTTCTTTAGAAAGATTTAAAAGATTAAAATTATAATATTTAAAGCCGCTAGCGTAGAGCTAGCGGTTTAATAATAATATAAAAAATATAAAGTAACTACGGGGTTTATTACTAGGTAGTTTTTAAATCCTAGATTTAATAATAGAACTAATCTCTAAGAATTCTAATAAAACGGGGGAATATTAACTCGATATAGGAATATTAAAAGTTAGAACCCCGCGATACTAAGGCCAGAACCCCGTATCGATAAATAATAATATTATAGAGGTAGCGGAGCGTAGGTGTATATAACGTACTAGCGTCTTTAACGGGGCGTAGGCGTATATAACGTACTACTACTTTATAATATATATAAAGTTTTAGGTATTTATAATTCTAATATACGACTTTATATTAAGATTATTCTTTTTCCATATTTAAAATAACTCCTCCTATAATACTTTTATTATTATTAATTATAATTATAATATTAAATTAAAAGTTAACTAATTTAATTAAATAAACTCTTATATTATATTTAAATAATTTATAATAAAAATAAAACCTCTAATTTTTATAAATAATCTTAATAACCGGGGTTCTTGTTAATTTGTCTTTAATAATAATTTAGGCCGAATCGAGGTTTATTAACTCCCTAAATAAAAGAGTAAAAATTAATATTATAACGTAAATCAAAATAATCGTTATATTAAAACGAGTTATAAGGATAAAAATTAATAAAGGTATAATAAATCTCTTTAAGATTTATTTTATTTTAGTAAGAATAGTAATTTAACGAAATAAACGATATTTAATCTATTAAAATTTTTAATCGATTTCGGAGTATATACGGACGTATTTATCGAAGGTATATAATTATTAATTATTAATTTTTCTTTAAGAGATAAAGGCCTATTAGGTAATATAATTAATATTATATTTTATAATATTAATTAAGGATTCGTCCTTTATTCGAGAATATTCTTTTTTTTAAAAAAAAAAGGTTAAAATATTCGTTAAAAAGTATAAAGCCTTATTTAAATTCCCGGATATAATTCCGAGTATCCTCTTATTTAAACGGGTTACTATATATTTCCTATAGTTTCTTTCGTTAATTAGTAAAGTTAGTTAAGGTATAAAGACCCTTTTTTTAATAAAAATTTATTAAATTAAAGGCCTTTTTACCGATAATTAATTTAAACTCTATATAAACGATCTTATTATTATTAATAAAATAACGGTTATAATTTATATATATCCGATATATTAATATTTATTTTTAAATATCTAATTTACCTTAATCCCCTTTATATTCCGAGATATTTAAGAGCTTTTCGGATCTAGGAGGCGTTTAAGACCGTAAAAAAATTAATTTTTAAATTTTTAAAAAAGAAAACGAGCGTAGGCCTATAATAATAATATTATTAAAAATATCTTATCGAATACCTAGGGCGGGAGTTAAGGTATAATTTAAATTATAATAAATACGACCTAGGCTATTACCTAAATAATAGTATAAACTAGAGATTACGTATTTAATATAGGAGGAGGAGGAGGAGTTATAAATAAAAAATAAAATATTAAACGAGGAATTACTCTCTATTTAAATATATAGATAGTTAAAAGTATTTAAGAAATTAATAAAGTTATTCTAAACTTCGGCGAGGAATTATTATACACGGTCTTTAGGGTTAAGAGGTTAATTCTTTATAATAATTATCTTAATATTAAAGAGTACTAATTAAATAATTAATCTTTTATAATATTAAGAGACGGGATTAGTATTTAGATATTTATTAAACTATAAGTAAAGTTTATTAAATTATAATTTAATTATAATATAGGAGTAAGTTAAGATAAAAAATAAAGAACGAAAATTAAAATAGGGCCAGCTATTATCTAAATAAAAACTAATATATAAAGTATTTATTTATTTCTTATCTTAACTATATTAAAATAAAAATAGAGAAACTAGTTTAAATTTAAATTAAATCTAAAATAAATTAGGCTAGGCTAAAGTAAATAAGGTTTTACTATAATAAATATATTAATATAATTTAGTTTCGGAATATAAATAATATATAGGATTATATATATCGGTAAATCTCAAAAACTCCTACTAAAACCTGAGTTCCCGCCCGCGCGGATAGGGCTGGTAGTATCCTATTAATAACTTTTCTAAATAAAAGTTATTAATAGGACGTTACTAGTAGCCCTAATTTACGGATAAAGTTACTAGCGTCCTATTAATAGGTTTAATAAATCAGGGGTCTAGGTAGGTTACTTTTAGTAAATTTAATAACTCCGGGTTAATTTCAGCCGGATTAATAACTTTAGTAATTTATATTTATTATTAATATACTAATAGTAACTCAGCCCTATAATAGGGCTAAAATAAATAAAGTTTTATAATCGATACTATTGACGATAGCGACTTTTAGCGACGACTATTAACGCTAGGGACCTACCGGGCCCGGAATAATAAGTTTTAACGAAAGTTCTTATAGGGGCGTTACCTAGGTATATCCGGGGAGTATATATATATAAATACTATAATATATCGTATATTATCGCGCATGCCTTAGTGTATATCATAATTATATATATTATGGGGGGCTTTCGTCTAATGTTTTAAAGACTACTACAGGGAGTATATATCGTATACTATTTAAAATACCTTTACGTATATTATTCGTATACTATTTAATAGTATACGTAAACTGCGCACGTTATTACGTATATTATAGGGTATACTATGACCTATACTATAACTTATATTATAGCGCATATTAATACGTATATAAATACATATACTATAGGGTATATAATGGGCCTATTTATCTAATATTTAAATTATTAACGATTTATCGAGTTACTAAACCTACTGAATTTATTAATAATAAATACTATTTATTAATAGGACCCCTGACTTACTAATTTTACTAAACCTCGGGTCGGTATTTAATATAAAGTTTTAATATAAACCCGTAGACGGCTTTCTAATAGGGCTAATAATATTTAGAGTATATTAATATTTACTTTTGAGATTTGCCGATATAGGTACTTATTCTTTACGTAATAAATATACTTTATATATAGTAAATTATTATATAGAATATAGTTATTTAGGCTTATCTATTTAAAATAGCGAAGGTAGAGAAATACGGATAAATAAAGAATAAAAGCGGAGCGGGCGGTTATTTTATAAAGAGCGAGAGTTAGAAATATAATAAATATCTAAATACTAGTATTAATAATATATACCGTAGAGATTAAAATAATATATTAAATATTAAAATAATTAAACTATTTACGTATTACTAGTAAAATAAAGTATAAAACTAATAATTTAAAAATTAAATAAATATTACGATAATACTAATTCTTTTAAAATATAAATAAGTCTTTTATTTAAAAATAGAGTACGCTATTTTATCTACTTTAATAATTATAAATTTAAAGAAAAGAATTTAAAAGAAGAAAAGAAAGATTTATTTAAATTATAATATATTAACTACGACTTTACCTACGGAATATATATATAATATTTATAACCTCGAAGAAAAGAGATTAGAGATACGATTAAGATTATTATAAATTAGTAAAAGTCTAGATATAGTATAATTATTAATAGTAATATATAGGAGTTTATATATATAAAAAATAGTAGAATATTATAGAAGAAGAAAAGTTAGAAAATAGACGAAAGTTTTATACTTACGCTAAAATTACTACCCGTATATATTTACTCCTATAACTAGAGTTCTTTCTAAATAATAAAATAAATTAATTTACTCCGCCGATATCGTTAAAGCCCTACTAATAATAAAGATTTATAATTTTTAATAATAATTATAATATTCTTTCTTTTACTTTTCTCTTTAGATTTTAAGATTTTTATTAAATACTGGTATAATCTACGACTATATAACTACCCCGGCCTACGAGATATACGCGACGTATTATTAATTTTAAGATATAATTTATTTCCCTCCTTTTTTCCTACTAGGTTAGAGGTTTTTTATTAATATATTACTACTATAAAACTAGGAGATTAATAGAATTAAATAAGAGTTATAAATATTACGCGTATACTCTATTTAGTTTAGATTTATCTATATTATATTTTTTATTTAAAAATACTGAAGTATTAAATTAGTATATACTAGTTTTAAGGGCGAAACCCCTAGAAGGAGAGATATTTATTATATTATATTAAAACTAACTTTATAGTAGTTATTAAATATAGTATATAAATCCTATAAAGAGAGTATACGGCGTAGTTACGCTATTTATATTATAATATTATATTATAGTTTCCGGTACTCCGGAGTTTTCTTTAGATATAAAAAGCTCGGAGCCTTTACTCTAAATCTTTAGAGATTAATTTCTATTATTTAAATTTAAAGATTATTTTTCCTATTAAAACTTTATATTTATTTTTATATTATTATAAATACTCTAAATACTATAACTTAATATAGGATAAGATAATTATTAACTAGTATAAAGATTCCTCTATTTAATAAAAATATAATATACTAGTTTATTATACCCCTAACGATTATATTTAATAATTATAATTTTATTAATTATATATAAACTCTACCGTTTCTAATCTAAAATATAATATAATATTAATTAAGAAATAATAACTATAAATTATTAATAGTACTAGAGTATAGACTTATATAAATATTTCGATAATATAATATTTAATTAGAAGTAAACGGTTTTTTATATTATTTACTTTATTTATTTCTCCCGTTATATCTTCTTTTATAATATACTAAATATAGCTTTAATCCACTCGGACGTTTTTTATTATCTAGCTAGTTTTAAGATTTAAGAATTTATAGAAATAAGAGTATTAACCCCTAATAATAATTCTATAATAATTTAAATATAATAATAACTTTATTAACTACCTAATCGAATGTATCTCTACTCTAATAAATATTTAATTATATATTTTATTAATTCGTACTTAATACGCGAATTTAATATGATTTTAATATCCGTTTTTAGTTATTATTATTCTATTATTCCTCGCCCTCTTTATTTTTATTTAAACCTAGGATCTTTTACTCTATTATATTCTAGTGTTATAATAAATGAGATTTTATAAATAATAATATTAAGTTTCGATAAATTTAGTATTATCGTTTTAGCGTAATTAATATTAAAATAAATAACGCGTTTATTTATATTATTTATCGGAAATCGATTTATAGTCTTTATTTATCCTTTTACCCTCTTTATTTATTAATTATATTTTATTATTCTTATTTACTAGCTATACTTTATCCTCTTTATTTTAATTCTTATTGATAATATTTATTTCAATCTTATCTTTTAATATAAATAAACTATCTATTATAATATTATTAATTTCTAACTTCTATAATAATATCGGTATAAATAATCTCCGATGAAATATTATAAATATCGAGCTCGGTTTATAATATTTATCGAAACTCTTCGCTATAATTAGAATAGAACTAAAGAAGAGAATATAATAAATAAGAATATTAAATAAAACCCTCTATAATAATAAAATTAAAGTTACTCGTCGTTAACTTATTAATAATATTCTTATTAATTTTGATTTATTGAATTATTCTCTCTTATTTTAAAATAAAGAGATACGGTAGCTTTTATATTTAATTAACGAAAATATTATAAAAACTATAAGCCGTTAATTTAAATAAGAATCCGAGGAGTTATATAAATCTCCGTATTTTAAAGTTAGAAGGATCGAAGATAATTACTCTAAAAATAAATTTTATATAAAAAATAAACGCCTCGCCCCCTCGAATATTTAAAGATCTTATAATAATTCTTCTTAAAGTCTTATATAATCGTAATAATTAAATCTAATTTATTTAATTTAATACTATCTTAAAAGATAAAATAAAGAATAATAATAAATCGGTATAATTCCGAGTTAACTATATCAAATTAATCGATATCTTAATAAGAAAGTACTTCTAGGATAAATAAAATAATCTATATTATAATTAACTCTAGTATTCTACTCCTAGCGAATATATAAATATTAATTATAATAAGGACCTATAGGATATATTAATTAATATATAATAAGGCGGTAATTTTAAATAATCTCTTTATATTATATATAGACTACTCCGTTAGTTGAATTATCCTATATAACGATTAAAATACTAATTAATAGAATTATTAATATTAATAAAAAATACTAGGTTTATAATTAAATAGTATATTTAAAAGTATTATAATTCTCTCCCGCGAAGAGAAAAGACTTAAATAAAGAGATTTTCCGTTTTTATCGAATATTTAAAAAAATCTTTAATACTATCTTTTATTATTTAATAACTTTATTAAATAAATCCGCCCCCGTCTTTTTTATTAAGCGAATAAAAATCCTTATCGAGATACTATTTAACGATAATAAAAATGAAAAAGAGGCGCCGGAAAATTTAATTATTAATTAATTATACTAAACGAGGGACCCTATCGGTAAAGCGGGGAGTTAGTATTCTACCGAAAAATGCGTAAAATGCGCTCAGATTTGTTTAGCCTATATACTAGCCCTAGAGATTATTTTAATACCTACTTTCGTTAAGAGTTATTAAGAGTAGCCTTTTCCTATTAATAGTTATTATTTACTATCTTATATAATTATACTAAATACGAATACGCGCGAATCGTATCGGGCGATTATATTATAGTCGGAGTATTATATTTATTAAACGCGTAAGTTACTATTAATGGATCGTATTTAATAAACGTATATATCGTTATTAGGATAATACATTCATTAAACGTATAAGTTTATATTATTATTATATTTATCTATATCGCTATCTATGATTTTATCGACTTTAACGGTTTTTTCGTTTTTATCGCTTTATTAATCTTTAGTAATTTCTCCGTTATAACCTAAATCGCCGCCTTTACCGCTACCGCTACTATTATTAATACTATATAAATTTACGCGCTTAGTACTAAATATATATTTGTTAGAGTTCTATAAATAATTATTAATCCTATTCGATATATAGTTATTATTTACTTCTTTCCGACTTCCTTACTATATTATTTATTAAACTTTACGTGAATTATATCGTTATTTTTATTCTTCATTAATTTTACTTTTTTTAAGTTTTATTATTACTCGTAACCTCTTCCCTAGTTATTTAATATAAGTTTTATATTTATTTTTATTATCGCTCGATATAATCGAGTTAATATTATTTCTTTTATACTAAACCCGATTAGGTTTTTCCGGTATAAAGGCGGCCTAGAATTCCTTAAACCTTTACGATTTAAAGATAATCTAATCTTCTAGTTATCTTTCTCCTTATATAATATTAAAAGTATACTTTATTAGATTAGCTTTAATATAAAATATTTACCTAAATAGATTTAACCTTCCGTGCTTCGGCTAGGGTAGGCCGATTATTAATTTTATTAAATTTAATTCCGATTTTAAACCCCGAGTTCTTAGTTACGACCTCTTATATATATTATATCCGATTATTAATTTATTAAGGGTTATTATCCGGTTAAAGCTCTCTACTCTTACCTAGATTACGGGTATATCTAGTTAGGACGATTATTTTTAAAAACTTCTCGTAGTTAAAAACGATAATAACGTATATCTTATAAGACTCTACCTTCGTCCGGCGTTTTATATTACTCTAGAGGTAAAGATCGTATTTATATTAATTTTTATAAATATTAAATAATTATAAAATATAAATTAATTTTACCGTTAGAGCCTCCTTTTATTTAATCTTCTACGAGATAATTTACCTACGATAACTCTAACCTATAGTTAAGTTAGTTAGATTCGATTATATATAGTCCGAGATATTTATTTTTATCTTTATATATTTATTATCTAGGAAAGTTTTAAAGTAACTTTATTTTTTATTATTTCCGGGTTACTCGTTCTCTTTATCGCTAGAATCCGAATCGTTATAATTATATTCTAATTCCGAGTTAGAGTAACGATTATTCCGCTATAAATCTTTATAGGACGCGTTATCTTTATAATAATCCTAAAAAATAACCGGATTAATATTAAATATCTTTTAATTATAAATCGTAAATTTACCCTATTAGATAGTATATTATTAAGGTATAAATTACGAACTTATATACTACTTTAATCGGATTAAATAAAGCGGAAAAAGGGTATTAAAAAGTAGTAATTATTAATAAAAGTGAAATTCACGCGGTCGGGGGAAAGAGGGGAAATTACTTATTTTTAGGAAATTAGATTTAGTAGGATTAGACCCTAAAGGTCTAATCCTAGTTTATCGAATATATTTAATATTTATTAAATATTATAAATATTAATTCTTAAGGTTTATATTAAAGAAGCCGGTTATTTTTAATTATTAGATCTATTATTACGATTAATACTCTTTTTCTTATTTAAATTTAATATTTTCTTAGTCGTATATCGAGAGCCTCGCCGCCTAGGTTATTTAAGTTTCGGTTAAAGATCTCGATCCTTTAAGGGGGGGGGCTTATTATTATATATATTATACAGCGCTCGATTAATAACTCTCGAATATTAAAAGAAAAATACTTAATATCTTAGGTGTATATTTCTACTAACGTTACTCTTTATTCCCGTTTATTAGAGATAATTATATTTAATAGACTAAAGCGGGCGTAGATAATCGCGTCTTTTTTATTATTATAACCTAGGTCGGCCTTAATTAAGGATATAAATTTTTTAAAGTTAAAATCGTTTATATTTATTAGCCCCGTATATATACCGCTCTTCTAAATATTTTAAACCGTATAGATTATACTTTAGTTTATACCGTTTCTAATATATAATATTATATAGCGGATAAAGTTAATCCGATTAATATTTTTATTTATATAAATAAAGTTCGGTTTATTATTTAATTTTTTTAATAACTCGGCGCTTAAGAGTCCCTAATCTTTTTAGGTATTTATATAGTATTATTTAACTCTTACCTACCTCCTTCTATTATAGTTATTTCTTTAGGCGAGGAAAAGTAAATACCGGTCCTTTTATTATTTAGAGATATCGCCGAATATATAAATAAACTCGTTATAAATACCGGCGAAAATAGGTCGTAGATAATTCTTTATATTTATTATATTTAATCTTTAACCTAGGAGACCTATAACCTCTAATTATTTCTATAATCGTATAAGGATTAACGAATATACGGCTTTATTAATACCTAGCTTCGCTTTTATAATCTTCGCCGATTATATTATATTATTAAAATCTCTTAAACTTATTCTTAATTAACCCGTCTCTAACTATCGTAAATATTACGTTTAATAACCTTCCGTATATCCGTTAATATCGAGGTATTACTTTATTATTTATTTATTCCGGCGGTAAAATCGGGTAATAGGAAAAAGACCGAGCCTTAGCCTTAATTAATATAAGAGTAATTAATTTATATCTTATAGTAAAACGATTTCTTACTATTTATAATCGAATATATTATAATTTACCCCCGTAGCTTATCCTATAATATTTATTATTTTAGTTATTCGCGTGTAGTCTATAAATTAGGTAGTATATTATAAGTTTAAATATTATATTAATTATATAATCTACCTTCGCCCACTATAATTATAGTAGGTTTAATTATTTATTTATATCCCTTATATTAGAAAGTCCTTATTATAGATTAAATTATATAAGTCCTAATCGGTATAATTATTAATATAAGATACGTTATTTTTTTTTATAGTTTTACCTATATACGCCAGTATAATATATACACTTTTTATAATTTTTATTATAGGGATAATTTAACGCCCCCCGAGTATCCTCCGTTTAATAATTAAATTTACCGGTTATAATTCTATCTTTATTATATTATAGGTTTTATATAAAGAGCCTTTATTACGGATCTTTAAAAAATCGACGAGGGTATAACTATATTAAAATGATTTACTCTTAGTATTTTAACGGTTTATATCCGATACCGTTAAGAGAAACCGGAGCTAGGTAGGACTTTAGTTATAAAGGGAAGTTATATAAAACTATAATTATATTTCTTATATTAAAATATAATTATATCTCTACTCTCCTTAACTCTATTAATTAATTTTATATATTATATAGTCCGTAATTAAGTTCTTTAGGTCTTCCGAATCTTTTTTATTTAATTTCTAATATTATAAAAACGGATAAAGATAAATAAAATATAAATTGACCTAGGTAGGATTAATTTCTCTCCTATTTATAATTTTAATAATTATTAATTCTTTACCCCCCTCCTACCGGCGTTAGTATATATAAACGGCTAATACCTCTAAAAAATATTCGATATATAATTTCTCTTATATTACGGATAGCGGGTATTAATATATAATATTAAAACTTACTCTTAAAACTCTTTTCTTTTCTTAAGGCTTTAGATTATATTAAAACCTAAATAATCGAATCCCGTAATTAAGTTTTAGTACCTTAATAAGAGTTATTATTTTTAAAGTAAATAATTTTATTATAAAATAAAGTAGATTATTCTTTATAGCTAGTATTCGTAGGTAACGGGAAATATAATAAACGAGTTATTTTTAAAAGGCCTTTCGTTTATTAATTAACTCGAAGAAAGATTCAATTAAATAACGATATACCGTTTCTTTATATTCGGTATTATAGTTATCCGTAGCGCCGAATATTCGAATTTACTTTATATAATACGTTATTACGTAGAGTTTTAGGATATTAAAATAACCGTCCGGGTTTACTCCGTTATTTAATTTATACCGGCGAAAATAATTCTTTAGTTTATTAAAATAGTAGAGTATATCTTAGAGATATCCTAATATCTTATCGTCGTATAAATAATATTAAATAATTAATATAAAGTTTATAAATACCCGTATATAATAGAGTTCCCTTCTATATAAATCGGCTAGTAACGGAGCGATTACTAATATTAATTATTATATAATCGCTCTTCGGTCTTTACCTATTTATTATACGACGGCGTTATAATATTTATAGTTCTTTAAGTCGTAGAAGGTTAGAATAATACGAAACCTTTCGTCTAATTATATTATTCTTAATATATTCTTTAGTCCTACCTTCGCCCTCTTTAGTTTCTTAGTAGTAGGCGCGCTCTCCTCGATAACTAAGGTAATTTATTTGAAGAGATAATTAACTATACCCTTAAGTAATTAATATAATATATCGACTAGTATAACTTTATATATATTAATCGTAGTATATAACTAGGTAAAATTATATATTGGATATACCTATTAATTATTATTCTCTAGGATATTTTCTTCGCGTTATCGCCGAATTTAGGATTAAATAAAAGAGTAGGTTCGGAGGCGTTATTTACCTTAAAGGTTTCCTCGTTTATTTAATAATACTATATAAATCGTATATTATCGGCCGTTTTTAATTTTTATAATTAAAATTTACTCCTTATAGTCTACTATAAAGCCTACGATAATCGGATAATAGGATCGGATCTTTTAATCTATATATATAATAAGGAGACCTATAATCGTTACGGTTCTAATTATTAATTTAAATTTAGGACTTTAAGATTATCTTAAGTAAAAGTTTTTATTATATTTATAATCGAGTATAATTAATATAAATTTATACTATACGTCGGATTTAATATATTCGCCGTTATTAGGTATAATAGGTAAAAGTCCTAAAAGTATTAAACTCGGCCGTTTTTAACCTCGCCGTATTTATACCTTTAGATTCTTTATAGTAAAATAGATTAGTTATACGACTAGATTACCCTTATACCGTATAAGTAAAGTCTTATCCGTAGAAAGAAATAATAGTACTACGGTAACTTTATTAGGAAATTTCTCCTATATTTATTACTACTAGTCGCCGGTATATATCTTAGTATATACGCGCTTATTATTACTATTATACTAGCGTACGGGTTTAAATATTATTTTATCTTTAAACGGCCGGTGCCCTAAAAGAAATCGGAGGGCCTTAGTAATATCTTAATATAAAATATCGTAATCCTTTAACTCGGTCCCCTAAATCTTTAATTAAATATTAAATATTTATTTTATTTATTTATCTTCGTCGATATTAAATATAATATTATCTTATATTTCGGTTAGGTTATTAGTATTCTTATAATTAAAGAGGCTATATAATAGTTCGAGTCGAATATTACGGAAAAACCTATCGCGACCGCCTTTAGTTACTTTTTCCTCGTAAAACCATTAAACGAGCGCGTAATCGTATATACTCGGAAATAAGTAATATACTCCTTTTATTTTATTAATAAGTTAAGAATATTTATTAAACTTTATAAAGTTAATATTTACTTTATCGGGTTTAGTATTTATCTCTACGCGACGATTACTACCTTCCGTAAATATTTTTACCCGAATATACGAGGATATAAATAAAAGACTCTTACGCCCGATATTAGAGGATAGAATTAATAACTTCTTTTATTTATTATACTCTAAATTATTATAACTAGGCCGGTTCGAGGGCGTTTAGTAAATAGTAGTCTCTATATTTATATCGATATTTTTTATATCGACGGCGAAAGACCCTACGTTAATTCCTTCTATATTATTTATTTCTATAATCTTATCGTCTCTTTAGGTATACGTCGTTATTCTCGTCGATTACGGGAGTCGCCGAGGTAAAGAGGGTAAAGTTTACGATTTCTTATATAAATAATTATCGACGAAGACTTTATAGTGCGGTAGGTATTTATTAAATTTATTAAAGTTCACGAAATTCCGCCTATAATACTTATATATATATAGTATTATAATATCTATTTACCGCGATAATACTGTCGCTTTATAGTTATTATACTATATATATAATTAGGTAAGATCGGATATCCGAAATAAAGATCGAAAAAAAAGCGTTCGATAAACGAGTTTAATATTTATTAAATATACTTTCCTATATAATATATATTATTAGGTAATATTTAATTTATTTCTTATTAATTTATAATCTTCTATATAGTAATAAGAGTAGATTCTTCGAATAAATATATGAGTAATATCTAGATTTATTATATAATAAAACTTTGGAGGCTACCCGCCGCGAGCCGATTTACGTTAATAAATAAATAGTATCTTAGTAGTTTAATATTCAGATTTTTTAAGTCCTTATCTTTAGAATAGTTTACTACTAGATATTCCGCCGATATTAAAAAATAACGGCTTGGTTTATTTATGATTTCACCGGTTTATATATATTTAATCTTCCCTATTATTTAATTTATTAATTATACTCGGGATTAAGGTTATTAATAATTATTATAATAAAATAGGTAGAAGGAGTTATTACTAAAAGATCCGAGACGTATATATATTCTTTACGTTTATACCGATAATAAAAGAGGGAGTAATATAACTCCGAAACTCTCCTCTATTAAAAAAGCGAAAGTATTAAGAATTAATAATAACGATAAACCGTAAAGGCCTATAAATAATATTTAATTTATAACTATAGTAAATGGTAGCCTATAATATAATATAAACGATATTAATAGTCGGTTTCTCGAAGGTTTTCATATTATATATTAGGCGAAAGTTTTCCTAGCTAGCTCGAAGATAAATTTAAACTAAACCTTTCGTCTCTTCTTAATAAGATTTGGCCTTTATACTACCGATATTTTTAATTTATTAATTCGTAAAAGAAATAAATAGTTTACCCGTAAATTATCTTAACTCGCTTTTTATTTAATTTAACTGTATAATTATATCGAGAATATATACGATTAAATAGAAGGGTTATTAGGGCTACGGATATTTACTTTTAATTATAAAAAATATATCGGCTCTAATAATCGAGTGGGTACTTTATTTATAAATATCCTTCGTATTATTATTATAGTTAATTATAAATAGGCCGGACCCGTTAAGCCTAAAGTCGTTTTTAAGAAATATACTTTTATAATTAAAACGAGTATTAATATTAATATTTTTATTAACGGCGAGTAAACCCTATTACTACTTTTAAAAAGAAGGCGGGTATAAAGTATAAGATTATTACCGTCGAGCCCGATTTAATTAATAATAGGGACGTTAATAGTAATATCGTTATAAAAAATATTACCGTCGTTAATAAAAGTACGGCTACCGAAGGCACTCCCGTTAAAGAAAAATATATTTATAATTATAAATTTAAATATCTTAAGGCTCCTTTAGCTAAACGCGCCGAGAAATACTTTATAACCGTAGTAACCTTCGAGGATAACGATACTACTAGTATAAACGTTTAATTTATAGATAAAAACTAATATAAAGATAAGTTTATTTCCGGAAATTTAATTAAAGAGGAATAGGAGGATAAAGATTATTTTTTAAATAAAGAGTTACTACTTCGTAGGTTAACGGGGGTTTTTATAATAAATACCGGTAAAGATCGTACCTTATATCGAATCGCCTTAAGATATAATTTAATTAATTTATTTTATTCGGCGGTTTATGGATATAAAGCCCGAATATAAAGTTATTAAATAACTATAATTATTTCTCTTACTTCTATCTCTACCGAAGATTATTCATCGAGGGTTAATTTATAAGATAAGATTATAGCAGCGAAATTAAACCGTAATCCTCGATATATTAATTTATTTAAGACCGGATTTTCTAACTTTACTCTTTTTACCGCCTTATTCCCGAGTACCTCGGTAATAATAACCGGCGAATATACCGGTATTTATATATATTAAAGTATTTATTATATAACGAGTTAACGTCTAAAATACCCGCCGATTAAGACGTTTATTATCGTGAAATCTATATCTTTATATTATATTAACTACTTATTTTAAAACGGTACGAGCTTCTTAGAAATTATCCATTTAAAATTTATATAGATATTTAACTATAAATACCTTATTACTAGAAATCTTACCTCTTATAAATATTATTAATTAGTTATAAAAAGTAGGTCACTACGACTAATACTTTACTTTACTCGTTTAATTTTAAACGCGGCTACGCTACGAAGAGTTTAATATATTTTTAATTATTATAAATATTCTTATATCTTTATTTACCGACTATAGTACTTCTACCTCTTTATTTATATATAATTATTATTAGTAGGAGTAGTTATATACGAGGAATTACGAGCCTCGTAAATGAATAATTACTATTACTTTAAGATTCCGTTAATAGACTCCGTAGTCTTATTTTATTAAATTTAATCTACGTCGAAGGTCCTTATATTTTAAGTTATTTATAATTTACCTTACTTTTTACTTAATTTCCTTATATAATCGCCGAGTTAGGAGTAGTAGTATAAGGAGAGATTACTTTTTACGTAAATAAATAATTATTATTAATAGGAATCTTAATTAACGGATTTTATAATTTCGCCTTTTTAAACTCCTATTTATTTTATACCCCTTTATACTCTAGGTAGTAATATCTTATTAATTTATTATATTAAATAAACGATAAACCGTAGTTATTTACCTAGATAAAGATAACCCCGGTAAAATTACCGGCGATGTATATATAAATCTTTAAACTATCGAGCGCGATAAAGTTAATAATTTTATTAAAAAGCGAGCCGATAATAGTACTACGCCTATAAAGAAGAAGAACCCTTCGTATAAAGCGAGAATTATTTTCGAAGGTTAAGGTAAGTTTATTAAATAATTTAAAAACGAAGGTACTTATATAATATATAAGATTTATATAGATAAGAATAATAACTAGTCGTTTAGTATATATATCTAGATTAAGGTTTTTATTAATAAAGAAGAACCTACTCCCGATTACTTTTATAAAGAGTAATTATTTTATATTTAGGTATTCCGGCTAAATATTATAAACGATATTTAAAACGAGCCGTTGGTTTATATATATCCTAAGGCTTTTATAAATAAACCCGCCTAAAATAACTTTATCGAGTAAATATACCTCGATTATTATATTAAATTATAGGAGGTCGGAGTAGTTACCTACCGTACTATAAAGTAATTAATATATATAAAATTTTCGTTCCGCCTAGCGAAGGCGTAGACTAAAGGAATCCTATAAAAAACCGGTAATCTAGGTATTTTTTAATATATTTAAGATTAATTACTCGACGTATTTACTAAATTAAAAAACGATATAATTAAGTTTACCGTTTTTTTTCGACCTCGGAGGCGGATTTATTTTTTATCTTATACGGCGAAATATTATTTATATTTAATCTCAAGCGAGTATATATACTATATATTTATTAGTTTAATAGTTTGGCCGATATAAAATATAAAGTTTAGAAAGATTAAATTATACTAGTAGTAGATTATCTAAAGATTAATTTATTATTTAATTTAATATATATTAATAATAACGAGTACTAGACTACCGAGGGTATATTTATTATTTATTAAAAGAAGAACGAGATAAAAGACGTTAAGAATTCCTAGTTTTAAAAATATTAACTACGCGCTTTAATAATTATATTAAGGGGTAATCGTATTTATATAGGCCTCCTCCGTTTACCCTCGAACTATAAATATTACTTTTCGACGGAAAATAACTTCGTAATTAAATTTCTTATTAAAGAATAAACGGTAATTATCCTATTAAGACTCTTTCTTTACGCTAGTTCGCTCGATTATATTATTATATTTAACCGCCCCTAGAAGTATAAAAAGAATAATTAAAATAATTTAAAATTAAAGTCGGTCTTTAATTTAATAAACCCGTAAAATATATTACGCGAAGAGTTTAAGAAATTTTATTTCGACGCGGAGCCGATAATAATTAAAGTCGTTCCTCTTTTATCCGATATCTTATATAAATTTAAACTAGCCGTTATTAAGATATTAAATCCCGTATATAAAGAAGATATAAATTATATCTATAACCCTCGATAATAACGATTTATTATCGGATAAGATTTACGTATTTAAACCGTAGTTAATATTCTTTAAGGAATAGATTTTAAGACTAAACTCGGATAATAAAATATTAATTTAAATAAATCTTAGGTAGGTATATTAAAATATCTATTATATATACTTAATAGCCTCGGACTCCTAAAGGGACTATAAGGAACCGGGAAGATAAAACTCGATATAATTATTATTATACTATTTATATCGGCCGGTAAAAAGGTAAAGGTCCTAAACTTAATAAATAAAGCGGTAGACTCTTTTATTATAAAACTAAATACCGAATTTATTTAACTCGGTAAAAGAGGAATTAAAATTATAAAGAAATATATAGTTCGCTTTTATTTATTTATAACCGAATAGGCCGTCGTCTAAAATAAGAATCAACGATACGTAGTTTATAATACTAGTAATTTACGATAATAACTTAACTCTTCGCTCCTTTAAAGTTAATATAATCGGTTTACGATAATTATAATAAATAAAACTAAAGAAATACCTTTTAATATTATAAACCGTTATTATAAACTTTATAATATAAGTTTCGGTACTTTACTATTATAAATCGTAGGCCTTTTTAGTCGACCTAACTTAAATACTAATCCTACTTTTATTAATAATATTATTATAGGCGGTAATAATACCCTTAAAGGCGTATAACTAGATAATAATAAAATTATTAAAGACGGCGAATTATAAGGCGAGAGCGATCTTTAAACCGATATAATATAAATTAATAACGCTTTTTAACCCGATAAATCATAAGGTAGCTAAGAATAAAGAGGCTCGGATTATAATAATAATAATTTTATTAATTACGATAACGAAGATATTATCTTAATAAATAATATAGACTTTAAGGACTACGGGGGTAGAGCGGGGTTTATATTTAAAGGCGTAACCTCTTAAAAAACTAAAGAGTTATAATAAACGGTAAAAAAGAATATTAAATATAAATTAAACGAAACCGGGAATATAACCCACCGCTAAAAACTTTATAAATACTTTCGCGAGATATTCTATAAAGTTAAGAATAATAATATATTCGATAACGAGGAGGAATATTATATATTTAAAATACTCGAATTATTACTTTTAGAGGATATCTTTACGAAGGATATCGTTATCGTTATTATAACTTTTATTAATTCGGGTTATATAATCCTAAAGAAGAATTTTAAAGACGATTATATTATTATTTAAGAAATTAATAAAGTTAATAACGGGGAGCTCTTCGTTACTTTAGTATAATATAAAACCATTATATATTTATTAAAAGACGATGAGTAATTACCGCTTAAAGAGTAAAATATAAAGTATAATCCTTTCGCCAAGTAGATAAATAAAAGTATATATAAATATTAAGTAATCCTAAGTTACCCTAAATACGACCTAACGAAATAATACCGAACTATTATAAATATTATTAATACTATCTTTAGAATTTAGTATAGAAACTCTATTACCTTTATAATAGATCCGGCTAGTCGCCTTAATACCGCTATAACTATCGAAGTATATAAGAATTTATTTAATACCCTTATAAACTTTATCTAGATTAATACCGACGGATAATATCGTAAGATAGGCTTCTCTTAATCCGGTTAAAATAAACGGGAGTTATAATTTATTATAAAGCTTTATTAGTATTATATCTAAATTAAAATTAAAGTTAAAGATATCCTTATCCTCGTAGATTATCTCGTATAAATTAATTTTATAAAACGAGCGCTGGCGCTTACTATAGGATTAAAAGATATAAATACCGAAACTATTAATAATTACTAAGGCGAAGAGAAGTTTATAATAATTTTCTATATAATAGGATTCGAGAAGCTAGGCTTTATATCCTTTAATCCCCGCCTCTTTATTAAGATTTCCTATATAAACGACGCCTTAGCGATTATTATAAACTAAATAAAGATTCAATTATACGAGAAGAAATATAAACGATTCTACTACGATTATCTACGAAGATTTCTAATAGAAATAGATATTTATATTAAATACGAAGAGGAGCTCCTAGTATTTAATTTTATTAAATATAATTACGACTTAAACTCGGACGATGATTTTTAAAATAAGGATTTATATATAGTGGACTAATCGGAGGAAGATCCTAATAATATTATATATATAAAAGAAGGAACTAGAAATACCGAGGGATTCGATAAAAATTAGGATATTACGGAAGTTTATAATATTTAGGACCCGATTACTTCGGGATCTAGTATTAATATAAAGAATCTAGCGACTCCTATTATCGACGATATATATAGTTAAGAAAGAGGTCGTAGTATAGGATATGTAATAACCTCTAATATTAATAACGGTAATACGTATAGTTAAGGATCTAACGAGAATATAAAACTAAATATTATATTAAACCTGAGGCTATTTAATTTATTATATTAAATACGAGTAGAGATAGAAGGTTTAATGAATCTTTAAGAGTTTAAAAAACTAGCGAGTATTTATTATTACAGGATAAAATTATAAGTTAAAAGATCCTATAATTTATTAAAAACCTCTTTATTAGCCCTCTTATAAGAGAGTAATCGTAATATATAAAATATTTTTAATAGTTTATCTACCCTAATTAGGTATAAGCTATTTATATAAAAAATATTAGAACTATAATAGGAATATTATATGTACCGCGTTATTTCGGAATAGTACCCTTTATATATAGCCTGGAAAGTAATACGTTATATCTATTTTTTTTTAATAAATAATAGGGCGGTCTAATCTTACCTTCCCTTTTATTTTAATAAATTTATTAATTACGAATAATACCCTAATTATAGAACGCACTATATATAATTAATAAGTTACTATATATATATAATCGACCGCTCTTTCTACTAGCCTTTATACGTAAAGAGTACGATAGTTATAATTATTAAACGAAGAGATCGAACCGAGTAAGGTAAATATAAATACCGACTATAAGCGATCCTTATATATAAATATTATTTTTAATTAACTACGAGTCTTATTATTAGAATCTACGGTTACTATTAAGAGATATAATTAAACTACGATTACGACCTTATTTATAAAATTATAAATAATATATTAAAGCTAGAAATTACGTTACCTACCTTATACTATTAAGGTTAAGGCTGCGATACCTCTACGTAAATACGAAGATTATAATAATAACGAATTTAATTTTATTTATAAAAATTTAATAAAGCTTTACTTAAAGATTATTACGGAGGGTAAAAACTAGGAACTAGTAAAAAAAGATATTAAAGTATAATTAGCGTCGAACTCTTTAACGGATTTTAAATAATACGTAGCTAAGACTATTAAAGACGAGTTTATTATTACTTTAACTCTAAAGTACGAAGATAATACTCTAAAACTTTTTAATAATTTAAATAACGACGGTATTTAGAGTACCCTTACTACTTTAGTATAATATATCGTTTATAATATAAGACGATAATTAAAAGATACTAGCGAAAAGTTATTATGTAAATTAAATTAATTATAATAGTCTTTCTTATCTCTTAACGAAGTATTAAACTAAACGCGGATAAAAAATACTATATTATTACCCGTTATACTAAAGCGGTAGACGAATTACGCGGCCGTATAAGGATTTAATCCACTAGACGTTAATCTTAGAGTAAGGTATAATAATTTAATAACTAGGTTTACTCTCGCGGATATCGCTAGGTTAACCGACCCTCCGTTAAATTTAAAAAAGATAATATTGAATATAATATTATTAATATTTATTAAATATTTAAACGAAGATCTAGGGTTAAATACTTCGTTATTATTAAAATTTAGTTTAAGTATTAAGGAAGTAGATTTATAATTAGACTACTAAAGAACCGTTAACTCCGCGGAGTAATTAAGGAAGTTATCGATAACGAGAATAACGACTTTATATTTAAACTCGTATTAGTAAATTAGGGATTAATTTAATAACTCTTTTTATCCTTAATAAAGATAGTAAAGTCTTAAGATAAATAAACCCTTATTCCGTTTCTCGATACTATTTACGGCGTACGGCTAATATCGGGTAGTAGAAATAATAATAAAAGATAATTCCGAAGACGAGATCCGTAGCCTAAAACGAGGAAAACGTAAATATAAAATAAATATCGTAAATAAAGACGGTAAATAAAAGAGACTACTAAATAGATTATTAACGGATATTAATTAAATAATAAATTTATAAAGCGAGTTTAATAAACGTCGAGAGTAGAAATAACCGAAAAATAACCGTCCTAGTATACCGCGTATATTCCGGATTATTAAGAATGATAATACCCGTCCTAGTATATACTTTAAATTCCCGATTAAGAAAAATTAGCCTACTAATCCTAATATATACTTTAAGTCGGTTTTATACGACGTTTCCTCTATTAAAACCCCTAACGATTTAACTAATCCTAAGATAAATATAAATAATAAAATAATACGGTCTTTATAAGTCCTTATTAATAACCCTAAGGGTAAAAATAACGGCGATCGAAATACGAAGAATAACGGAACCTTTATAACGCGCGATAATAAGAGAGTTAGTTAGGTTATAATAAATAATTAACCCCTAATAAATATAGTATAGTTAATAATAATAACTTGACTAATCCCGCCTATAGTAGACGATCTATTTAAATAATTATAAAAAGACTTTACGGACGCTAAAACCGCGTATAATAAGAAAACGGCTAAATGCGTAGCTACTAGCTAAATATCTAAACTAGTATTTATCCCGGAGTAAGACGAAGTAGAAGATATTCCGATTAAAGAAAAGGAAGGTATTAAGAAGTCCCTAAAGAAAAAAACGAAGGATAAATAAATTAACGACTAAATCTAAATATTAAAATTAATAAATCGGGTTAAATTATTAAATATATAATTTATTAAAGTAACGGAATATATATATTAAAATAATAAAAGATAAGAGGACTACTACCTTCTTTTTAGGCTAGATAATATTAAAGATTATAAAGCCGGAAAAAAAATTTATATAAAAGAAATAGTAATAAGTTTTATCTTATTCTAAATACTCGGTATATTTATTTTATTCGAAATAAAGGTCTTCTAAAATAGGGGATATTTTATAGACGTTATAAGATTTAAAAAAGTAATACGACCAGCCTTTATCGAGCTTAAAATTAATAATTAACGAGGGGTTTAAATTTTATAGGCTCTCGGCGTAATCTACTTAAACTATTTACTTATATTAAACTATAAGGACGTAAAGAAAGTTAAGAAGAAAAAGAGATATAACCTATATTTTACGGAGGGAATAACGAAGGATTTTTAATTACCCGAGGTATATTACCCGTCTAAAAACTCTTAAGGGATCTAATATATATATATCGATTCTAATATATCTAAAAAATTTATATCGAGTTACGGCCTTAATTTCTTCTTTCCCCCCGTAGGTTTATTATCCTACTAACTAGATTTAATAGATACGTAGATAAAATAGAAGGATGAAGCTTTTAGGTGGGTATTACGGTAAATCTATAACGATCCTAAATTAAAAGTTTATACCGTAAAACTAAATATATTAAATCGCGATCTTTTAATAAAATTAAAGTAGGTTTTTTATTTTAACGAAGATTATAATTTCTTAAGGGTACTTTATTTTATATCTTTAACCTCGCTTCCTAATTAGGTTAATAAAATCTTAACGAATAAAATTCCCGCGGTAAAAAAGAGAGGTAATAAAGTTAGGATATAAAAATAATAATATTAATAAGATATAAAATAAAGTAGGATCGTAATAAACGAAATATATACCGAGAATAACGAGACTATAAGGACGATTATTAGAAAAAAATCCGGAAAATCGATGATATAATACCGGGTTAGAAACTTCGAAAGATTTTAATTAACGGGACTCCGTTTAAATTATTATTAAAGACGATAATAAGTTAAATAAATACATTTATAAATAATAAATAAATTATATTACCCTTTAAAAAAGATTACCCTCGCCTAAATAGGGCGCGTAAACGCCTAAAATATTATATAAAAGATAAATTTATTAAGATTAGTAAAAGGTATAAGAGCCTTATCCGGAGTATATATAATAATAACGATATTAAGGACGAGTATAAATAGTATAAGAAAACTATAATTATTATTATTCGAATACTTTAAGTACGACGTACGCTAGACGTTATTTTTTTCGGGGAACTACTAGTTAAGTTTAAATTTAATTATTATTTCGACTACCTTTTAGGTTACTTATAACGATACGAACCGTTATTAGAATATTACTTTAACGAAATAAATTAAGGAGTTCGGTAAACCTATCGTAATACTATACTCGCCTTTATAAATTATAAGAAAAATATTATATTAAAGATTACGATATATTTATAACTCGCGGCCGTATATTATATTAGAATTTTATTATTATTCCTTAAACTAGCTCTTTATAAAGATACGAAGGACCTTAAACTAACGGGTAATAAATTAAGAGATAATAATTAATTTAGGTTAAAGAAAGGGAAACTTTATAAACTAAAATAAGAGAATTTAGCCTTCGAAAAAAATATTAATTAAATCGCCGGAGTAAATAATTATCTTAAAATACGAGTACTAAATATTCTTAGAAATGAAATATAAGAAATTAATACGAAGATAATTATTATAATTATATCCTTTATCTCAGCTTTTATTATTTACTAGGTAAATATTTCTAACGGAATTTTATATTATAACGTAAATCTTATCCTACACTAGGAATATTATACTAATAATTATATAAGCGATCCGCTTAATATAGAAAAGGTCTATCGTCTTAATCTATGGAGGTATACTTAAATTAAAATAAACTAAAATCGTTAGACTCTTTTAAAAGGGTAAAAATAATATGAAAAATATATCCTCGGAACCCGTACCTTAATTTTTAATAGGATTTATTATACTTTTAAATATAAGGTAGATATTTACGGCCTCTAAATATATTATTATCTTTAACTCCGAGTAATTAATAAGCGCTAAAGACCAAGCTATATACCGTATTAATCGAATCGGTTAAAACCGCGCGATATATATAATTAAATTCGTAAATATAATTTCTAAAGTAGATATAGTTATTTATAATAAATAAAGGGTTTAATAATAGATATATTAAATAATAAAAGGCCCTATAAAGGAGTCGGAGAGTTAGAAACTCCGCGAAGTCTTAGAGGAGTATATTTATAATAATGAAGGCGAGTAGGACGAGTATAGCTAGTTATAAAAAAATAAATAATTTATTATTATAAGAGTATAACGAGAGGATAACGATATTTATAAGAAAAGATATTAAGAGGGTAGACCAACGGTATTAATATTTAGAAAGAGTTTAATAATATAGGGGAAATAAAATAATCATAAATTCTATAAATCTAAAAAGATCTAGATATATTAAAATAATCTAATAATCCTATATTTAACGGTTACGGTCTTATTATTAATTCGGAGATATTAAAGATTAATATTTATATTCTCGAGTTATTTAAAGTACTCTTCGTATAGAATTCTATAATTAAATTTACCTTTTCTAGTTATTAGGATTTATACGGAAAGATATTTCTCCTCCTTAATATTTAGCCGTTAAAGTTTTAAGGTATTTATATCTTAAAATTAAATAAAGATCGTCGAGCGCCTATAATTAATAAATAGGTAAATAACTTTAAGAGAAACTTCATAAAGCTTTATCGTAAATATAGCGGAAGAGTCGAGAATATTAACCCTCCCGCTATTAACGGCTATATTAATAATACCGAGGTTATTAATACGATATTTATAGCCGCCGGAAACTAATCGAAGTCGCGTCCCTAGATATTTTTAATTATTCTTAATAATAGGAGCGCCGATATTTATAATCGGATTAAATATAATTACGACGTCCGTTTCGGAGTTATATCGTAATATATTTAGGCGAGTAACGTTATTAAAAACGCCCCTTAATATTACTTTAATATATTTATAAAATTTAATTATAAACTCGGGGGTACTACCTCTATAATTAAATCGAAAATTAAGTACTTCGAGGAGCCTATAATAATTATCGGTATTAATATCTTTTATACGGTACCCGGCCTAAAGTAAGTTTTTATAATTATTATAATTATCTTTATCGATCGGACTACCTCTCGTTATATTATTACGGTCGAGACGAACGACTCCCGTATTAAGATAATTACCTCTAATAATATTAACTTTATATTTCATTCTTTAGTAGATTAGTAGTAGAAGAATATTAACGGGAGTAATCTACCTAAATACGTTTACTATTTCCGTGACGGTGTTTTTAAAAGTTAATTTAATCTACTTTTAAAATACGAGGTTATTGATATAAAACGCTTATTTACGGATTTAGGCCAGAATCATCTTAGTAATAAAATTAAATTTATTATTATAGTTACCGAGAAGTATTATTATATTCGCTTCTTCCCTCCTATAAGTCTTATAGTTAATAAGAACGATAATTCTATATTTAATATAATTATTAATTATGATATTATTTACCCTTTCGAGAATAATATTTATCTTTATTTATATATAGTTATCTAGAGTACTACTCGACTTATTTATTATTATATATTAATAAATAAGGCTAATATTCTATTAGATCGATTCTAGGTAATACTCTACGAGTATTATTATTAATACTAGCGTATAATTACTCCCGTATCTTTTTATAAATTTAGTTTTAAATTTATAAGAATATATTAAGTTAATAAAAGATAGTCCTTATAATATATTATATTTATTTAATAATTAAGCGTAGTAAAGCTTGTATTAATATAGTTACCGCCGAGAGGGCTACGCTTTAAGAGGAGCGACGGAAACTAGGTAGAGAGGCGTAATCCTATTCTAATAAAATAAAGTTATAGACCGAGTAGCCTAAGCTTTAGCCAGTCGAGCCTTAGGACTAGATAAATTTTAATATATAATATATTTAAGTTTATAAAGTCGTATAAGAACGTTTATTAAATATCGTAGGTAATAAATATATTTAATAAACGCGGTAGATTAATAATATTAGTATACGATACTTATATAAATACGCGAGTAAGTACGCGATTAATATTATTATATATTATATCTAACCTATAATTTAAACTATATAAATTAGATAACTAAATAAATTATTTACGGGTTTAAACTAGCTTAATACGTAATTTACTAGTAAATAATAATAAGACGTTTAATAAACCTGCTCGGAGCTGTAGATAGCGGAATATGCGGGTATTATACTTGGAAAAAGTTTATACGGTCTCCCGCTTTACCGATACCGTCCTTATATAATATTAATATAAAGAAAATAATATCGGCGAGGGTCGCCGAGATAGATATAATATCTATAAATATAAAAAATAGGAAACTTTATAAATTCTTTTCTCTTTATTTTTTAATTCGCTCGTAATTAATCTACTCCATAATTTTATTATAATTAATATAGAGGACGGATCTTAATAAGATAATAAAATATAAATATTTATAAAATATATATTATATAAAGATTAAAATCGTAGAAAATAATAAATAATAAAATAATACCTCCTAAACTATATATTTATTAATTTTATAATGTTATTTAGAGAAAGTAGCGGGCTAGTTATTATAAAAAAACTATTAATAATAATAATCTAGAATTTAATAAAATTCGTTCTTAACTCTAGGTCTTTTTTAATAATATTATTGAATCGGATTATACTAATATCCGATTTAATTTAAATATTTAATATTTTTCTTAACTTTATTATCGAATATCAATTTAATCTACGTTATTATTAATTTATTATTTAAAAGAAACTTTAAGATTTTAAAGAATTTAAAGAATCTATTTATTATAATAAATATCTCTCTTTATACAAGTTATAATTATAAACCGAAGGCGATATTTATTTCTCTACGAGTCGACTAGATATCCATTACTCTTATATATATAAATATAAAAATATTATTATTCGTCCTATATAAGATATTACTTTAGTCGTTATATTAATAAAAATAATAAAAAACTAACTAAAAGAATATATTAAATAAATTAATACCGATAATAAAGATTTAAGATTTTAATACCTTTATATTTAAATTAGAAAAAATATCTTAATATTAATACCTAGTAATTACTCCCGAAAACGCTAAACTACTATATTATAAATTAAACGGAATCGTAAAATTTAATTTAAAAAATCTTATTTATTTATAACCCCGCTTTATATAATATAAAGATTAAAAGAATTTTAAATCGGCTAGATACTAGCTTTAAATATAATTTCTATATAAAATAAATCTTTATAAACCGATTTTATAAAATAAAAACAAAGACGAGTACCGTCGTTAGATTTCTCTAAAAAATTTAAGAAAATATCGAAAAACGGGTTCGAAAGAAATTCTCGAAGGGTAATTTTAAAAAAGACGAACTAGATAAAATACGTAAAAGTATATATTAATAAAGTTTATCTTTTATATAAAGTATTTCAATAACTCTATAAACTCGTATTTTAAAGAATTATATAACTATAAATAAATTAATTAGATAATTATAATAGTATTAAAATTCGTCTACTAAATATATAATACTTTATAAAATCGAGGATATTAATTAAAGAATAACGAACCTATATTTTCGTATAGACCTAGATAAGGATATAGAAAAGGTAATTATAAATAGAATAAAAGTAATTCTTAATTTTATCGAAATTAAACGAATATCTTTTATTAAGAATTTCGAGGGTATAGCCGATATCGGTAAAATAATAAACTAGTATTCTACCGAAAATAATAGAAAAGGCGCGTAGATTTACTTAGTTTATATACTAGTTTTAAAGATCGTTTTAATATCTATTTTCGTTAAAAGTTACTAAAAATAACCTTTTCTTATAAATAGTTACTATTTATTATTTTATACGATTATATTTAATACGAATACACACGAATCGTATCGAGTAATTACGTTATAATCGGAATATTATATTTATTAAACGCGTAAGTCGCTATTAATAAATCGTATTTAATAAATATATATATCGTTATTAAAATAATTCGTTTATTAAATATATAAATTCATATCGTTATTTTATTTATTTATATCGTTATTTATAATCTTTCCGATTTAAATACCTTTCTTATTCTTCTTATTTTATTAATTTTTAGCGATTTCTTTATTATAATCTAGATCGCCGCCTTTATTACTATTATTATTATTATTAATACTATATCAATTTACGCGCTTAATATTAGATATACTTTTATTAGAATTCTATAAATAATTACCGATTTTTTTCGATATATAGTAATTATCTACTTCTCTCCGATTTCTTTATTATATTTTTTAATTAAGATACTACTATCTACTAAAGTTTATATAAATTATATTATTACTTTTATTCTTCTCTAATTTTACTATTTTTAGATTTTATTATTTATATTTTCTTCTTTAATTATTTAATATAAGCCCGGTATTCGTTCTTATTATTACTCGATATAATCGAGGTAATAGTATTATTTTTATATTAAATTTAATTAGTTTCTTTTAATATAAAGATAGCCTAGAATTCTTTAAATTTTTATAATTTTAAAAGTAACCTAAACTTCTAGTTATTTATCTCTTTATATAATACTAAAAGTATATTTCTCTTTAGATATAGAAGTTTTAAATAAATTACTTTATTCTTTAACCCTTATATTATTATCGAGTTTTTCTATTTTTAAAGAGGTTTATCTAAGATTTTATAATAATAATAATAACGAGTAGAGGGTAGTATTCTATCGTAAATAATAAATTAACTATGTTTAAAATAATTATACTTTATTAAATTTACGTATTAAGAACTTAATACCTACGTTCGAGTAATAAAAAAAGTTAGTAATATTAAAATATATAAGCTATAAAGGAATAATTTATAAGCGCCTAATTTATTTATTTTAAAGTTATTATTTTATACAGTTTCTATATTAACCTTTATATTTTTTACGTTATTAATTAATATAAAAAAATAACTTTAATATTTATTATCCGAAAAATTAATCTAGTCGTTATTATTTATATTATTAAACGAGGGTAAATTATATATTTAAATATTATTAAGATTTATTATAACCGTATTATCTTTAAAGTCGAAATTTTTTATCTTTTTAAAAATATCCTTTATCCCCTTTAATAATATTTTATAAATACGAGTTTTATATCCTTTATTATCGAGACTTAACTAGTAACGAGATTTAGGTATATATCCTACTAATTACGAATCTATAACTACTATTTATAGTAGTCTAGAGAGTTAAGAAATCTTATATTACGACGCGTTAAATTTATCTCGCAGCGGTATTTATATTCTTAACGCGATTATAGTATTAATAAAAAGAAATTCTTTTTTTTTCTTTCTTTTTTTCCTCCTCCTCCCCCCCTCTCCTTTAACGAATTAAAGCGATAAAGAATAAATCCTTTATAATACGGTTAATTAAAAAAATAACCGTAATCGCGGCTCGATATATTAGAAAAAGAGAATTACGAAAAGAACGCGTCTATTATACCTACGTATAAGAAAGAGTATAGAAATATATATATATAAAGTCGAAACCTTAGGCTTAAATAAAGGCTCCCGTTTAATTATTTATTAAATACTAATAATATTCGAACTATAAAGAGCTTTCTCCGCTCTAAGAATTATAAAATAATTATTATATAAAGTCTTATAAGACTAAATAATTTCCTCCGCCGTTAACGAGTAGGTAAAGTATAAATATATAAAATAAAACTCGCGTAAATAAAAGAATCTTTATTTATACTCTTAAATATTAATATTTATATAGAAGTTATAATTTTAGTAACCGGGTAATTATATTAAAATACCGGCGAGACGTAAAATCCGTTATAACGAAAAAATAACTACGTATATATAGTTAAAAATAAAGGTAAAAGAGTATAGAATAATAATAAAGAGGGATAATAAAGCTAGCGTACCGGTATAATAAAATATATAATATTTAATTACGGTTATATTTACGTATACTATAAGGGCTTAGGCCCGTAACGGAGATAAATAATAAATTTTTAAAAAACGGGTAAATATAAAGAATAAAATAGTAAGGTTATTTAAAATTAATATAATATTATTAACTTTAAGGATTTACGCGAAGAAGAAACCTAGAATAAGAATTAATAATATATAAAAAGGCTTATTAATTAATAGGCCAAAATATCTAGAACCGAGATTAAGAATAAACTAAAGTTTTTATCCTTTTAAGAGATTTTTTTAACGGCTAGTTAATAACGCTATCGAGTATTATATATATTCTATAAAACTCCCTTATAAACGAAGTAGTTTTATTTAAATAAATATATAAATTAATTAATTAATTAATTATCGAGACTTATTTATATTTTTTATATTTTTCTCTACTAGTTTAATATTAATTCTCGTTAACTAGTTATAATATATTTATTAATAATAAAGAAAATATAAATATTTATTTTAAATTTTCTTTCTTTTAAATTTCTCGACCTTATACTCTCTAATAAAATACTCTGAGATTATATATACTATTATTATAGCGATAAATATAATTAAAAGATTAGGGAGAGGTTTAAAGAATTTTCTTATACTCTTTTTATTAATAAAATCGTTCTTCGATAATTTAAATATTATTTAAACGAGTATTTATATTAGAATAAGGTTTATTTATTTATATTTTCTATTATTAATTTATATTTTCGTTAGTTACGCTATTAAACTAAAGTATATTTTATATCGAGATTTATAAATATTTACCGGTATAATAATTTAATAGTGAGAGAGACTACGTTTTACTATAAATCGTTCTATATATATAGTAATTATTATAATTCGTATAATTATTAAAGCGTAAGAGCGTTATTATTTAAAGAAATCGAATAATTATATATTAAATTAATTTTAATATAAAGAATCTACCTAAATAAATTTAATTTTCTATATTTCGAGTAGAGTAAACTAATTATTAATTTTATTAAATTTATTTCCGATTTTAAACTTTAAATTCTTAATTACGACGTTCTATATATATTATATCCGATTATTATTTTATTAAGAATTATTATTTAATTAAAACTCTTATTTTTATTTTTATTATAAATATATCTAGATAAAATAATTATTTTTAAAAATTTCTCGTAGTTAAGAATGATAATAGTATATATTTTATAAAAATCTATTTTCGTCTAATATTTTATATTACTTTAAAGGTATAGATTATATTTATATTAATTCTTATAAATATTAAATAATTATAGAATAAAAATTTATTTAAATTTATTTAAATATATAATTAATCGTATCCTTAAATAATTAATATAATATATCGACTAGTATAACTTTATATATATTTACCGTAGTATATAATTAAGCGAAATTATATATTAGTTATATTTATTAATTATCCGTCTCTAAGATATTTTTTTCGCGCTATCGCCGAATTTAGGACTAGGTAAAAAAATAGATTCGAGGGCGTTATTTACCTTAAAGATTTTCTTATTTATTTAATAATATTATATAAATCGTATATTATCGGCCGCTTTTAATTTTTATAATTAAAATTTACTCTTTATAATTTATTATAAAGCCTACGATAATTAGATAATAAAATTAGATCTTTTAATTTATATATATAATATAGAGATTTATAATCGCTTTAATTCTAATTATTAATTTAAAATTAAGATTTTAAATTTATTTTAAACGAGAGTTTATATTATATTTATATTTAAATATAATAATATAGATTTATACTATACGTCGGATATAATATATTCGCCGTTATTAAATTATAATAAGTAGAAGTCCTAAAAGTATTAAACTCGACTGTTTTTTAACTCGATTTATTTTTACTTCTAAATTCCTTATAATAAAATTAATTAATTATATAACTAGATTACTTTTATATTATATAAATAAAGTCTTATTTATAGAAACATCGATAAAGCGGTGAGTTAATATTCTACCGAAAAAGGTGGAAAAGGCGCGTAGATCTATTTAGCTCATATACTAGCCCTAGAGATCGATTTAATACCTACTTTCGTCTAAAGTATCTAAATACGCATTTAGTACCTCGATTTATTTTGAATAATTTTGAATAAATTAGAATAAGCTAGTTTAAGTAGTACCGGTAGATAGTTAGATATATATAATTATAAGTGAATTATATAGTCTATAATACCGCGCTAACTTAGGGGGTATTACGCGCGTATATAATTTTCATAAATCGACGTAATTTAAAATCGAAATTAGACTAGTATAATTATACCGCTCTATATAACCTTAGCGAGCTACCCGGCGCTAGTAGAAAATCACGGATTTAGAATCTTAAATCCGAAGTTACTATTTTTAGGGTTTTTATTAAAAAATAAAATTTTATTTTTTTTATTTTTTTGAATATTCTCTTTTCGTTATTTTTCCGCCAAAAGCTAGGAAAATACGGATTTAGTACCTCGACTCTTCTCGTACGGGCTCCCGCTTTACCGATAAAGAAATAATAATATATAAGAAACTTCTCTTATATCTATTACTATTAATCGCCGATATATATCTCGATATATATATATTTATTATTATTATACTAGTATACGGGTTTATATATTATTTAATTTTTTTACGACCGATACCTTAAAAGAAATCGGAGAGTCTTAATAATATCTCGATATAAAATATTATAATTCTTTAACTCGGTCCCTTAGATCTTTAATTAAATATTAAATATTTATTTTATTTATTTATCTTCGTCGATATTAAATACGATATTATTTTATATTTCGGTTTAAATATTAATATTCTTATAGTTAAGGAGACTATATAATAATTAAAATCGAATATTACGGAAAAACCTATCGCGACCGCCTTTAATTATCTTTTCCTTATAAAATTACTAGGCTAGCGCGTAGTTATATATATTTAAAAATAAATAATATACTCCTCTAGTTTTATTAATAAATTAAGAATATTTATTAAGTTTTTAAAATTAATATTTATTTTATCGGGTTTAATATTTATTTTTACGCGATAATTATTACTTTTCGTAAACGTTTTAACCCGAATATATAAAGATATAAATAAAAGACCTTTATACCCGATATTAAAGAATAGAATAAATAACTTCTTTTATTTATTATATTTTAAATTATTACGACTAGGCCGATTTAAAGGCGCTTAAAAAAAATTATATTTATATCGACGTTTTTTATATCAAGGGCGAAAGACCCTATATTAATTCCTTTTATATTATTTATATTTATAGCCTTATTATCTCTTTAAGTATATATCGCTAGCCTTATTAATTATAGGAGTCGCCGAGATAAAATAAATAAAATTTACGGTTTTTTATATAAATAATTATCGACGAAGAATTTATAATATAATAAATATTTATTAAATTTATTAAAATCCCCGAAATCTCGTCTGTAATATTTATAAATACGTAGTATTATAATATCTATTTACCGCGGTAATATTATTAGTTTATAGTCGTTATATTATATATATAGTTAAATAGAAATAATTAGATATTCGAAATAAATATCGAAAAGGTAGTATTCGATAAACGAGTTCAATATTTATTAAATAAATTATCCTATATAATATAAATTATTAGATGAAATTTGATTAATCTTTTACCGATTTATAGTTTTTCGCTTAATAATAAAAGTAAGTTCTTCGAAAAGATACGTAAATAATATTTGGATTTATTATAGAATAAAGATTTAGAGGTTACTCGTCGCGAGCCGATTTATATTAATAAATAAATAATATTTTAGTAGTCTAATATTTAGATTTTTTAAATCCTTATTTTTAGAATAACTTATTACTAGATATTCCATCGATATTAAAGAGTAACGATTTAGTTAAATTTATTTTTAACCGGCTTTTATATATAATTTTCTTTATTATCTAATTTATTAACTATACTCGGGATTAGGGCTATTATTAATTCTTATAATAAAATAAATAAGAGAAGTTATTCCCAAAAAATCCGAGACTTATATATATTCTTTATATTTATATTAATAATAAAAGAGAGAGTAATATAATCCTAAAATCCTCCTTATTCAAAAAATTTAAATATTAATAATTAATTATAATAATAAGTTATAACTAAGGGCCTATAAATAATATTTAATTTACAATTATAATAAGTAAAAATATATAATATAATATAAATAATATTGATAATCGGTTTATTAAAGGTTTTTATACTATATATTATATAAAAGTCTTCTTAGTTAGCTCGAAAATAAATTTAAATTAAATCTTTTATCTCTTCCGAATAGGATTTAGTCTTTATATTACTAATATTCTTAATTTTTTAATTTATAAAAGAAATAAGGAGTTTACTCGTAAATTATCTCGATTCGCTTTTAATTTAATTCGACTATAATAAAAGTATATAAAAAAAATAGTAACGAAAGAAGTAATATTAAAAAATAAATAAAATATATAAATAAAAATAATTATAATTTCGAGGATATTATTAATATATCCGTAGACGATTAGGTAGTTCTTTTAAGATAATATTTAATATTAATATTAATAAATATTTTTCTCTCGATAATTTTAGCTTTAAAAAGAACCGTTTATTTATAATTATTATTAAAGTATATTTCCTTAATTATAGGAAATATATACGACTAATAACTCTTATATAAGAAAATAAATAATATTTTCGAAATAAAGATTTAGAATTCTATATATTATTATTTTAAAGTCGTATAATATCTCGCCGAAGAAATTATATAATTAAATTATTATTTATCGAGCGACGCTAATTTAAAAAGAATTTATTTAAATCTCTTTAAATATCGATAGCGCTAGTAAGCGAATAATAATAAAATTTTAATATTTAACGGGCTATCTCTTTAAGGTTAATTTAATACCGCTTCGAAAAATTTATATAATTAAATTATTATTTATTAAGCGATATTAATCTAAAAAGAATTAATTTTAAAAATCCCTTCGTTAAATATTAATAACGCGGGCGAGCGAGTAATAGCGAAGAATTAGAATTTAATATATTATTATTTTTAAAATCGTATAATATCGCGCCGTTAAAGAGTTTATATAATTATATTATTATTTATCGAGTAATATTAATCTAAAAAGAATATATTAATAATAATAAAAAATCGAATTTCGCTAAATATCGATAGCGCTAGTGAGTGAATAATAATAAAGATTTAGAATTTTACGCGTTATTTCTTTAAATTATATAATACTGACCCGAAGATTTTATAATTATTTATCGAGCGATATTAATTTAAAAAATATATATTTAAATTTCGTTAAATATTAATAATACTAGCGAGCGAATAATAATAAGAATTTAAAGTTTAACGCGCTATTTCTTTAAATTATATAATATCGAGCCGAAGATTTTATAATTATCTATCGAGCGATATTAATTTAAACAATATATATTTAAATTTCGTTAAATATTAATAACGCTAGCGAGCGAGTAATAGTAAGATTTTAATATTTAACGCGTTATCTTTTTTAAATAGTATAATACCGCGTTATTAAAGAGTTTTTATAATTACATTATTATTTATCGAGCGATATCGTTAATAAAATAAAAAATAATTTAATCGTAATTTAGGGCGCTCGACGAGCGCCTTAAAAGTCTTAAATAAAATATTTATTTACCGACTCGATATACGCCCGAGGTATATAGTTAAAGAGTTTAAAGTTACTCGAGTATATACCGAGTAAATTTAAATTAACTATTAACGGGCGCTGAATTAGGGGTACGTTATTAATTTTAATTCTTATTAATAATTTTTATTTATAGTCTAAATCTTTATTTATAACTTTATTTATAGTTATAACTCTATTTTATTTATAGTTATAATTTTATTCTATTTATAATTATAGCCCTATCGCTATCGTACCCTTATAATTATCGTATAATATAATATATATTTTAATATATAGTCTATATATTACTCCCACGAGGATTTCGCCTAAATCGATTAATTCCGGTTATTAAAATTTATTAATATAGAAGATAATTCTAAGGGGTCGCTATCGTTGATAAAAATAATTATAAAATATTAAGATTTTTCGAAATTTTAGATTTTACTTTATATGAGTTTCTAAAATTAAACTCTTTAAAATTTTAAATTTAAATTACGTTTATAAAGAGCCCGATATTTATTTTAAATTAATTATAGGCGCTCGTCGAGCGCTCGTTAAATAATTTAATATTTAATAAATACGCGGCGGGTACTCGATAAATATTTACGGCCGTTTAAGCGCTTTAAATTTATATCGAGTATTTAAAATAATTTATTTTTAAACCCCGAGTTATTAAAACTAGTTTTCGATTTATTAATAATAAATCTAAAAAGAATATATCTAAAAAGTAGTTATTTAAATTTTATTAAATATCGATAGCGCCGGCGAGTAAATAATAATAAAGGTTTAGAATTCTATATATTATTATTTTAAAATTATATAATATCGCGCCGAAGAATTTATATAGTTAGATTATTATTTATCGAGCGACGCTAATCTAAAAATAATTTATTTAAAAATAATTTATTCAAACTTCGTTGAAAATAATAATTAATTGATTAATTAATTTAAATACTTACTTTAGTAAAACTACTTTGCTAATAGAGGAGTTCCGCGAATATTATTTTAATAGAGTTATTAGCGGCGCCTACTAGTCGTTAAAGAAACCTTATCGGTTAAAAATTTTAATTTATTAATAACTTATTACCTCTTTTTACTAGTTAGTAACTGATAATTATAATTATTCTAAAATATTATCTATCCTTCTCTCTATTTTCTTTTTATTTTAGTTTCTCTAATTTTATTTCTTTATCTCGTAGGTCTATAGGCCGCTTTATTATAAATTTATTAAATAATCGATATTTATAGCCCTCCGGCCGGTAGCTTCTTTTTTTTCTTCCTTTTTTTTATATATTTTAATATATCGCTAGTTCCTAGTAGTAGTTTAGATTATATTAACTATTCTTTAATAAAAAAGAATTAACTAAGTTATCCCGTTTTTATTATTTACCGCGCGGTTATATATATATTTTAGACCTACGCTAATATCTTCCTAAAGTCGTATATATTTACTTTTTCTACTAACTCCGCCTAATATTAATAATATAAATAAATAAATAATAATAAGATTTAAATATTTAACGCGTTATTTTTTTTAAAGTTAATATAATATCGCGTCTTTAAAAAATTTATATAATTAAATTATTATTTATCGAGCGATATTAATCTAAAAAGAATATATTTAAAAATATATATTTAAAAATCGTTGGATATCGATAGCGCCGGCGAGAGAGTAATAATAAGATTTTAAAATTAAATATATTATCTCTTTAAAATTATATAATAACGCGTCGGGAGATTTATATAATAAAATTATTATTTATCGAGCGACGCTTACTTAAAAAGAATATATTTAAAAAGAATTAATTTATACTTTATTAAATATTAATAGCGCTAGCGAGCGAGTAATAATAATATTTTAATATTTAACGCGCTATCTATTTAGAGTCGTATAATATTACGCCGATAAATTTATATAATTAGATTATTATTTATCGGGCGACGCTAATATGAAAATAATATATTTAAAAATAATTTATTTGAATTTCACTAAATATCGATAGCGCCGACGAGCGAGCGATAATAAGATTTTAATATTTAACGCGCTATCTCTTTAAAGTTAATATATTATTATAATAAAGAATTTATATAATTAAATTATTATTTATTAAGCGACGTTAATTTAAAAAGAATATATCTCAAAAAGATTTATTTCGTGGATTTAGAATTCTACGGGTTAATTTTTTAAATCGTATTATACCGCGCCGAAGAGTTTATATAATTAAGATAAATTATTATTTATCGAGCGACGTTAATATAAAAAGAATTAATTTAAAAAGAAATTATTTAAATTTTATAAAATATCGATAGCGCTAGCGAGCGAGTAGTAATAAAATTTAAATATTTAACGCGCTACTTTTTTAGAGTTAATACAATACTATATCGAAGAAATTATATAATTAAATTATTATTTATCGGGCGATACTAAAGAACATATATAAATTTCGTTAAATATCGATAATATCAATGAATATATAATAATAAGTTTTTAATATTGATATTCTTCTAAATCGTATAATACTAGCTTATTAAAAAGTTTATCTAATTAAATTACTATTTATCGAGCGATATTAATCTAATAAAAATATATTTAATAAATATATATTTAAAAGTTATTAAATATCGATAACGCCGACGAGCGAATAATAATTAGAATTTAAAATTCTACGCGTTATCTCTTTAAGTCGTATAATACCGCGCCGAAGAATATATATAAAAAGTAATTATTTATTGAGCGACGTTAACCTAAAAAGAATATATTTAATTAGAATTAATTCATTCTTTATTAAATATTAATAGCGCCGGCGAGCGAGTAATAATAAAGTTTGAATATTTAACGAGCTACCTTTTTAAAGTTAATCTAATATTATATCGAAGAATTTATATCTTTAGATTATTATATATCGAGCGACGCTAATTTAAGAAAAATTAACTTTATTAAATATTAATAACGCCGGCGATCGAGTAATAATAAAATTTAAAAGATTAACGGGTTAGTTTTTTAGATTATATAATACCGCGCCGAAAAATTTATATAATTAAATTATTATTTATTAGGCGACGTTAATTTAAAAAGAATATATTTAAAAAATAAAACTTCGCTCGATATTAATAGCGCCGACGAGTATATAATAACGAAGACCTAGAATTCTACCCGCTACCTCTTTGAAGTCGATATAATATCGCGCCGAAGAATTTACGTAGTTAGATTATTATTTATCGGGCGACGTTAACTTAAAAAAGAAAAAATTTCAAAGAATTTATTTAAATTTTACTAAATATCGATAACGCCGACGAGTAAATATTAATGAGGATTTAAAATTCTACGCGCTACTTCTTTAGAGTCTATATAATACCGCGCCGTAAAATTTATATAGTTAAATTATTATTTATCGGGCGATTATATTCAAAAATAATTTATTTAAACTTCGTTAAATATCGATAGCGCCGGCGAGCGAATAATAAAAAATATTTAAAATTCTACGCGCTACTTCTTTAAAATCTATATAATACCGCGTCGTAAAATCTACGTTATTAGGTTATTATTTATCGGGCGATTATATTTATAAAAAAAGAATTAAACTTCGTTAGGTATCGATAACGCCGGCGAGTAAATAATAATAAGAATTTAAAATTCTACGCGTTATTTATTTAAAACTTATATAGTACCGCGCCGAATAGTTTATATAATTAAGTTATTATTTATCGAGTAATAATAATTAAAAAGAATTTATTTAAATTTCGTTAAATATCGATAGCGCCGGCGAGCGAGTAATAGCGAGGTTTTAGAAATTAACGCGATATCTCTTTAAAGTTATATAATACCGCGCCGAAGAGTTTATATATTATTATTTATCTAGCGAAGTTTATCTAAAAATAATATATTTAAAAAGAATTTATTTAAATTTCGTTAAATATCGATAGCGCCAGCGAGCGAGCGATAGCGAGATTTTAAAATTTAGCGCGTTATTTTTTTAAAGTTATATAATACCGCGCCGAAGAATTTATATAATTATATTATTATTTATCGCGCGACGTTAATCTAAAAAGAATATATTTAAAAAGAATTTATTTAAATTTCGCTAAATATCGATAGCGCCGGCGAGCGAGCGATAGCGAGATTTTAAAATTTAGCGCGTTATTTCTTTAAAATTATATAATACCGCGCCGAAGAGTTTATATAATTATATTATTATTTATCGAGTAATATTAATCTAAAAAGAATATATTTAAAAAGTATTTATTTAAACTTCGCTAGTTATCGATAGCGCCGGCGAGCGAGTAATAGCGAGGATATAGAATTTTACGCGCTATCTCTTTAGAATTATATAGTACTACGCTAGAGATTTCACGTTATTAATTTACTTTATTAGTTAGTGTTAATATAGAAATAATCGATTTAAATTTATTGAATTAAGAGTATAGTAAATAAATATATATATTATAATTAAATAAAATACTCCAAGATTCTTCGTATACTATAGAGTATTGAAAGTTTTATAATTATATTATATTTCTAGCGTCGTAGATTTTGACTCGACGCTTTATATAAATAAAGAATTAAGTTAAATATTATCGAAAAAGAGAGAAAGATTTAGAATATAATAGATATTATTTTAATAAATCTACTATCCGGGGCCAAAAAGTATATCGTATTATCTAATTTATAATATCGACGTTGAGGTATATAACTAGATTATATAATTATAAATTATTTATTTAAATACTATTAGAATAGATTTTAAATAAATATAAGTTTTAATATATAATATAATAAGAAACCTCGTAACAAGTACTCGAAACGTATTTTATACAAATAGTACTAGAGTATAAAATTAATATATAGAATAAAAATTAGTTTATAATATTACTACGATAAGATTATAATTAGTCTAGAACTTGATTTAACGAATATTATATTTGGAACTCGATGATTCTAGAGAATAAATCTCGATATCTAGTTTAATTAAAAAAATTCGAGTTAATAATTAATATTAAACTTTTATATATAATAAATAATTTAGTTAAATATTATTTATATACTCTCCGCGCGGACTTTAAATTAAATACGTGATTTTATTAGAATTTAATAATATCGGGCTACGAGTTTTATATTTTAAATAAATTTATAGAGTTAGTATTATTCCCTAAATTAGAATATTAATAATAAATAGATTTTCGATTAAGCGCTAGTAATATACCCTCCGCGAGGTCTTTAATCTAAATATATATATTTATAACGACTTATTTACTCACCGTTAAGGGTATTATATCTTCGGTAGAGTTATAGAGTTTGTATTATTACCTGAGGTAAAATACTAATAAATAATTTTTAATTAAATACTCTCGTTATACCCTCCGCGCGGATCTCAAATTAAGTATACAAATTCGTAAGGCCTTGATTATTCTACGTCGAAGATTTTATAATCTCGGTAGGTCCGTAAAGCTAGCGCTATTATTCGAGGTGAAATACTATAAATAATTAGATTTTCGGTTAAGCGCCCTCGATATACTCTCTATATAGACTTTTAATTTAATATAGAAGTTCCTAAATACTTAATTACTCAGCGCTAAAGATATTATATTCGCGCTACGTCTATATATAGAGCTGGCGCTATTCCTCTATCGTACTATATAAGAGGTACGTAGTCGTAAAGTATATACCCGTCTACTTAGAATCTCTATTTACCTACTATATATCGTCCTTGATAGTAGTCTACTAAACGTTATCTCTAATCCGCTCGATAAGTTATATCCCAGATTTAAATCTAAGCGCGTAGTATACGGAGGAGTTTATATATCTTTTAGGCGCTATTAAACGAGCGCTCTAATAAATCTAAGTCTTTAGGCGCGTTACGCCAGCTCTTAGAGGATTCGTAAATAGAGGCTTGTGGCTACACTATGTATAATACTATCGCGCTAGAGGAAAGAAGGTATCAAGCGATTTAGTAGATTTTGAGTCAACGTAATTGAATAATGACATGGAGAGCTCTATGGATCTGCGCGTGTCCTCCTATTAATATCAGCTAGGAGCGCGCAGAAGGGTTTAGTTTCACTCCGTCCATGTCGTTGGCGCTGTGATTTATGATGGTTATGTAGCCCTGTTGGGAGATTTGTATACCGGAATTCCACTCAATAGCGCCGCTTCGTCGCGGACAGCGCCGACTTGTAATCTTGATTAGATCATGCTTGAATGACCACGAGCCAACAGCTCGAGTGCCTTGGTTGCGCGACGGCCAAAGTATTGGCGCTGTCACTTACGATAGCTGTGTAGCCCGGTTGCTAAGCCTTGTATACTAGAATTGTACTCAATAGCGCCGCTTAGTAGAGAACAGCGCCAACTTGTAATCGTTGTTAGGTCATGCTTGAACAGCCCCGAGCTCGGTACTCGATTGTCTTACTTGGACAATAGCTAGGTCTCGGGCGCTACCACGTATAGCGTTTTCCAGCCTCGTTACTAAGCCTAGATACCGCCGCCTTATACGGAACAGCGCCAGCGTATATTCTTCGTTAGATTATCTATAACTAATCCCGAGCCAGTACCTCGAATATCTTAACTGCGCGACGGTTAAATCGTCGGCGCTACTACGTATAGTATTTTCTAGCCTCGTTACTAAACCTAGATACCGCCGCCTTATATAGAATAACGCTAGTATATATTCTTTATTAGATTATCTATAACTAATCCCGAGCTAGTACCTCGAATATTTTAACTACGCGACGGTTAAATCGTCGGCGCTACTATATATAGAACTTTTTAATTTCTTTCCTAACTATAATCTTTTATGAAATCGATTCTAGTTCTAGTTATTATAGGAGTATTTCTTTCTATTTTCCTACTTTATAGTTAATAGAAATTAAAGGTTAATATAAAAATTACTATAAACTATATTACTATTTAGTATTATTTAACGAATCATAGCGCTAGTAATAAGAATTTTTCTAGGTCCTATAGGTTATTTATTAAATATATAGTTTTGAGTTATTATATAAATATTAATCCTACTATCAAGGTTTTTATCTATTATATATTTTGAAATTATTTAGTTAAGTCTACTACTCTAGTAAAGACTCTATTTAATAGCGATACTCGATAGACGATAACACTAGTTTATTAGTTTTAATAAGTCTTCTATATCGTATTATAAACTAGAGCCCGTAAATTTATAACCTCGCGCTATCTACCTCGTTAGCGCTAACCTTTAATAAAAGTCCGTTATATATTTAAATTCTACGATATAGCGCTATTTATATAAAGATAGCGTAAACTCAAGAACTTAAAATATATATTAATATTTCTATAATCAGCGCCTAGAAGTACTAAGTACCGCTCTATATCGTTGGCGCTATATTTTCTAATATATTTCTTTAAATACTAGACCTATACTTCTTAGCGCGACTCGAAGGAGGGTAGCGCCGACTTAGGAATTAAAGTACGTAATTTTAAATAATGATTCAGTTAGCGCCTAGAAGCTCTAGGTTTTATACTATCTAGATAATTAATACTTCTACTTACCTCTAGGTACGAAATCTTCATTACGTAACGCGAGTCAACTATATATAGCGCCGAATTTAGAATCTTGGTAGATTATCTTAAACGAATATTCAATCAGCGTATAGAAGTTCTAGGTACCGCCTCATACACGTGGTTAGCGCTCTAATTCATCGTGTTTTTATGAGTATAAACCCTCTACTTTATAGCGTGAGTCGAAGATGAGTAGCGCTTACTTTACAACTTCAACGAGTGTTATTTAATCGTCGTTCAGCCAGCGCCTAGCAGCTCTAGGTACCGTACTATCTAAATCATTAGCGCTGTCCATTATAGTATTTATACGCGAACCCTCCCTATATATTATAGCGCGAGTCGAGGGTAAGTAGCGCTGGCTTAGGAGCCTCAGCGAGTATTATTTAATCATCTCTTGGCCAGCGCCTACCAGTTCTAGGTATCGCCTTGCATATATCGTCGGCGCTGTCTCTCGTAATATTTATGAGTATACCTTCCCTCTATGCGACAGCGCGACCTGAGAGTGAGTAGCGCCAACTCAAGGTTCATTATATAACAACTTCAGGGGTCTCTGAGCCAGTGCTATATATCTTAAACTATCGCCGTCGCTGTAGCTAGAGCGCTAGCCTGTATTGCTACGGTAAGACGTGATAACGCCCTTGCAAATTCAGCGCTCGTAATATAAGTAAGAGATAAACCTCTCGATAGAAGAGTAAACTCTTGAGGGATGTCCGGGCTAGCGCGGAGTATCGGACAAACGTGAACTCGCGCTCGTTAACAAAATACTTTTGGGATAATAGGACTTTGTAGACACTAAGATCGTTTCGCGCGGCTAGTTAGAATAAGACGCTGTCTCAGTAAGCTGGGCGCCATATTAGTAGACTTTAGAGATATTATACTGAGAGTTACAAGGTAGCGCTGTCACTATAGAGCTCACGCTAGTATTATTGTAGTTCTAGTAGAGGTACGGGGCTATAAACGTTTCGCGCGGCTAATTTAATCAAGACGCTATCTCAGTAAATTAGGTACTATATTAGTGGACTTTAGAGATATTACACTGAGATTTCTAAGGTAGCGCTGTCACTATAGAGCTCACACTACTATTATTATAATTCTAGTAGAGGTACGGGCCATAAACGTTTCGCGCGGCTAATTTAATCAAGACGCTATCTTAGTAAACTAGGTACTATATTAGTAGACTTTAGAGACATTATACTGAGAGTTCTAAAATAGCGCTGTCACTATAGAGTTTACGCTAGTATTATTATAGTGTACGGGCTATAAATGTTTCGCGCGGCTAATTTAATCAAGACGCTGTCTTAGTAAACTGGGCGCCATATTAGTAGAATTTAGAGATACTACGCTAAGACTTCGAAGGCGGCGCTAGGGGTTTTAGGAAGGACACTCTCACTATAGAGTTTACGCTAGTATTATATATATAGATAGGACGCGTAGCTAGTTAAGTCAAGGCGCTACTTTAACTAACTAAGCGCAATATAACTCGATTTATTAAATACTACACTGAGAACTTTAATAGAGCGCTATTATTATAAAGCCTACGCTAGTATCTAGTATTACTATATATTTAAGAAGGGTAGAAAGTATAATCGCTACGCACGATTTATATTTATAGCGCTGTCTTAGCTAGCTGAGTGTAATATAACTCGAATTAGTATATACTACGCTAAGAGTTTTAATAAAGCGCTATTATTTATTACGATCTTAGCGCGGGACTAACTAAACCTACGATAGAAATAGTTATAGTTATGATCGTAGTATTAGGCGAGCGACTATACTTAATAATTCTTAGTAGCCAGGCTACTATAAACGATTATATTTAATAACTCTTAATAACTATACTACTATAGGAGATCATAGAGGTCTTAATACGATTTCCTTTTATTATATAAATAGTATATTTTCCTAGTAGATAGGAGCTTCGTATTTAACTTCCCTTAAGACTTTTAATTATAAATTCTAAATATAAATATTTTTTAAACTAGTAATTAAGTTTATTAAACTTATCTAGTTTTATTTTATATTAATACGAAACCTATTATTCTTTAATCCTTAATACTCCTCTTTATAAATATTAACCTAGGTTTTATTAACGTTATATTAAGGTATTAAACAGAGAGCCTTAATATTTTAAATATCTTTAGGATAAGTATTTTAAAATTAATAAAAGCCCTAGCCCTAAATACCTAAGACGGTATTAAAAGACGTAATATTATAAAAGAAGGGGATTGTATTAAGGTCGCCCGACTAAATTATTATTATAAAGAGCGCGAGAAGTTTAATAATTAATTAATATAACTTTACCTATTCTTTATATTCAATAAGAATACTATACTAGTTATTAAATAAATAATCTTTATAATAACCTATATAAAAGGTAATATATAGAAATAAGTTAAACTATTCCTAAAGTATTATATAAAAGTAGTATACGATATTAATAACTTATTAATAAAGTTTTAGATAGAGAGTTTCTCTAGGTTTAAAGCCGAGATTCGCCGTATATTTAAACTATCTAACGAAAATAATATAGTAGTTCGCGTTATTTAATACTTAATATAACGAAGGTCTATATCCGATTACTCGGCGCAGTTTTAATATTATATAATATTAACGGACTAGGATAATACTATACTTATAATAATATATCGACGAGGACTAAAAGATAATATAAAAAACGAACTTATATAAATAGGAGCCGTAACCGAGGACCTTAATATATTTATAGAATAAGTAATTAAGATTAATAATAAGCTATACAAACGTATAATAGAGAAATATTATAACGGAGGAGTTAACGGATAAGGATATTTAGGAGTTTATAGTAACGGATATAGTTCGGCTAGCCGTTACTACTATAAGAAACCTAACCCGTATAGTTATATATTAATAAAACTCGATTTTACTAAAAAGGGACTTATAAGAGGATTCTAAAAGAGGGGTAAATAATAACTAAAGGGTAAAAAAGTAATAAATTACTATAACTATAATAAACTGGGCTATATCGTTAGGAACTATCGTTCGAAAAATATAATAAATTAATAATAATTAAATATACTTAAGAAGGAGATACCGGATAACGTAACCGGATCCCTTAAAGATCTAGTATAAAACGATACTACGCTTAATAATCTATTAGAAAAGTAAGGAAATATTAAAAAGGAGATCGCCTAAAGAATTCGAGAGCTCGAAGAACTAAATAATAATAATAATAAAACTCTAAAGGAAGACTTAAAGAAAGAATAAAAATAAGAATAAAATATAATAGGCTCTAAAGAGTAGCTTTAGGTAATAGATTATCTCGATAACTTTAAAACCTAGTTTATTATATTAAAAAAGAAACCCGAAAAAAAGAAAAAGGGAAAAAAATAACTCACTAGAATTAATTATACCTATAATAAATATTACCCACGATATAAGGAGATATACTAGTTAATATATATAAACGAATATTATAAATACTATTACGACAGCTTAAGAGAGCGAAAATATATCGTAAAACTAGGATATAATTATAATTAATAGAATAACTATATTAAAGATAATTACCCGTAGTACCTAGTTAAGAAGAGGGAAAATCAAATCTTCTTAGGTTATAATAAAGAATAATAATTATAATTAAAAAACCAGAAAGATTATAATAAGAAGACGAAATACTATAACTAAAACGAATAATATTACTATTTAACCGAAGATTATAAAAGATACTTCGAGTCTAAAGAGTACTATAGATTCCTATCTTTATCGGGAAAAGACTAGTCCTTTATATTAAGAGGAAACACGAGGAGATTAATATATTAACTTTAGAATAATATCTATACTCAGCTTAATACGGTATATATATATAAATACCGGTAAAAATCAACGGATATAAAATCGTTATAATAATAGATTTAAGAGTAACTAGTAACTTTATATCTTGGATAATAACTTAAATAACTAACCTACTAATATAAGAAAAGAAGGAATAATATAAAATTTAATTAACCGACGGGTCGAAGCTATTAACAGGAAAAGTAGATAAGGAAATATTCCCGTTACTAGTTATTATTTAACGCTATTATAAAGAGATTACCTTCGATATAATAAAAATAACTATTTATTATATTATTCTAGGGATATCTTAATTAAAGAAATATAATCTAATAATCGATTAAAAGAGAGGAGTATTTATATTTCCGCGTACTAAAGACGTCGCTAGTATAATACCTATACGCCTATAAAGAATAACTATAAATAAAAAATCGAACCGTAGCCCGATCGAAGCCTATAATACTTTATCTTCGTATAAGGATAACTTTATAAAAGGATCCAACTCGATATATACTAGCTAGAGAAGTTAATAGGGCGAATAAATTAAAGTTTCTAGAGGTAAAGACGAACCTCCTAATATCCCTAAAAAGTATTAATAATAAAAGTACCTCTTTTAGGAAGAGATAACTATAAAAGTATTACCTAAATATTAATTATAGGATTATAAAATCGAACTCGAATTTAATAAATAACCGATATTTAGACCTATTTACGCTTTATTAGAAAAAGAACTCGGAGTACTTCGCGGGTATATCGACGAGAACCTTAAGAAAGGATTTATTTAAGAATCTAAATTATTAATAAATTATTTAATCCTCTTCGCAGTAAAGAAGAATAAAAATCTATAACTTTATATAAATTATCGAAAGTTAAATAATATTATAGTAAAGAATCAGTACCCTCTATTAAATATTAATAAACTATAAGATCGGCTTATAATAATAAAAATCTTTATACGACTAGATCTTCGAGGCGCGTATAATCTAATTTAAATAAAAGAAGGCGAGGAGTAAAAGACTACCTTTAGAACTAAATACGGTTATTATAAATACCTAGTAATACCCTTTGGACTCATTAACGTACTAGTAACCTACTAAATACTAATTAATAATATTATACGAGTATACCTAGATATAATAGTAATTATATACCTCGATAATATCTTAATCTACTCTACTAACAAGGAAGAATATATCTAATATATATAGGATATCCTAATTTATTTATTACTAACTAGACTTCTCCTTAAACTAGAGAAATACGAGTTTTATAAGGAATTAATTAAATTCCTTAAGTTTATAATTAATATAAAAGGTATTTATATAAGCTATAAAAAGATTAAGAGTATTAAGAAATAACCTATACTATATAATATTAAGACGGTATAGAGTTTCTTAAGATTTATAAACTTTAATAAAAGATTTATTAAAGACTACTCTAAAAAGGCCTTACTACTAACGAATATTACGAAGAAAGATATTACTTTCTAATAAAAAAAAGAATAATAACGATCTTTCGAGGTACTTAAGGAGGCCTATAAAAAACCGCCGGTACTATATTCCTTTTAAAGTAATAAACTAGCTCGAATTAAAACTAACGTTTCGGATTTAGTAATAGGCGTTTATATACTCTAATAAAAAGATAATAAATAATACCCTATTATATATTATTCTAGGAAAATATCATTAATAGAATAGAACTATAATATTCATAATAAGAAATTACTAGTAATAATATCTTTACTAGAATAATAAAGGGTATATATAAAAAGTTATTCGGACCTTACTATCTTTACAGACTATAAGAATCTTCTTAACTTTACGATAATAAAATAATTAAACCGAAAATAAATTAGATAGTTAAAACTACTAGGATAATATAAATTTAAGATCTTCTATACTCTAGGAAAGAATAACGGTCGCGCCGATATATTTAATAAACGAGAAAACTATATAGAGGAAAAGGACGTAGTTATATAACTAGTCCTTACTTAGTAATAGGATAAATCGCTAATCCTAATACGATAACTAGTAGCGATATTATATATCTCTATTCCCGGAATTATTAATAATATCTAGAAGGACTATAAAAACGATACTTTAACTAGAATATTAAGAAATTAATAATTATAAACTAAACTATTAGAATATAATAAGAAAACGTATCTTCCTAAAGAATATCTTAAAGAAATTATTTAAAATCACTATAATAATCTAGCCTAAAGATACCCTAAAGTTACTAAAACTATAAAATTTATTTATAAAGAATACGACGTACTAGGACTAAGGTTATACGTCGAGAAATATATTAAGAAATATATCGAATATTAGTAGAATAAGTCTACGAGATACGTTAAATACGGTTAGATCTAATTCGCCCCGGTACTAGAAATACTATAGGACGATATTATAATAAACTTCGTTATTAAATTATTAAAATTAAAAGACCTTATTACGATAAAGGCCTTTAACTCTATTATAATAATTTATAATAAACTTAATAAATACGCTATAATAATATTAGTCAAGGAAACTTATAAGATAAAATAAATCGCCTTCGTACTACTAGATTAATTAATTAAAGATTATAGGATACCTAGGTTAATTACCTCTAACAGGGATAAATAATTCATATCCAACTATTAGAAGACACTAGTTAGTACTATTAAGACCAAGTTACGAATATTAACCGTATATTATCTATAAATAAATAAATAAATAAAACGGATAAATTAAACGATAGAGATATATTTACGATATTATATTAATAAGAAATAGAACGATTAGGTAAGACTTTTACCTATAACTTAACTAGTATTTAATAATAATTAGTTTAATATAACGAAACTTACGCTATTCTTCGCGAACTACGGTAAATATATTAATATATTCCTCGAACCTAGAGAAGGACTAAATATATATATGGCCTTAGTTTATATAATTAATATAAAGGTATTATATAGAGATATATAAACCTAAATTAACTAAACTAATACTCGGACTAAGAAGACGGTAAATAAATATCGAAAAGAGTATCTTTAATTAAAGGAGGGGGATAAAGTATACCTAAAGAGTAAAAAACTAAATAAGAAATTAAATTATATTAAAGTCGGACTATTTTCGATTAGGAAGATTAAAGAATTAGTTAACTACGAACTAAATCTTCTAGCCGACGCTAAAGTATATTTAGTATTCTACGTCTCTATATTAAAGCTAGTAGACTCTACGATACCCTTATAAAATACTTTTTATTTCTAGATTAAAGAAGAAACGGAGTTTAAGGTAAAAAAAATTCTAGATTATAATAATTAAAACTACCTCGTTAAATAAAAGGGATATAACGAATCGGAAAATATATAAAAGTCTAATATTAATTTTACGAATTATTAATAACTTTTTACGGAGTTCCGTCGATATTAAAAAGGGAGTAGGCGATACCTAACTAATTAAAATCGGGAGATAACTCGAAGAGCTCGGACGAAACATTAAATAAAAGATCGTCGGGTTTAATAATACTAACGGTATTTACTACCCGTTTATTTAATTCTAGCTCCTTAATATTTTAAAACTTATATTTTATTAACTTTTTCTTTTTATCCTCTACCTTATTATATTAAAATTATAAACGAATAAATTTCGTTTACGTAGCTTTTATCTTAAGCTAGAGATCCTTCCTCGTTTTTTCTATATAACGTATATCTACCGGCGATACTACTAGGTTATACTTCCTATTATTATATATATATCGGGCGTACCGATCTAATCTAGGACTAGTTTTATACTCTTTAAAATTAAAAGAATAATTCTTATAAAAGTGTATAACTATAACGAGAAAGATTAAAGTAAACTCTTTATAACGAATAATAAGAGACTTCGACTTCTCGATTTAATAAGGCGGTATTAAAAAAAATAGTTTAACTTCCGAGAACGGAAGTCGAGAGGGGGGAGCTAGTATTACGATCTTAACGCGGCACTAACTAAACCTACGATAAAGATAATTATAATCATAATCGTAGCGCTAGGCGAGTGATTATACTTAATAATTCTTAGTAACTAGGCTACTATAAGCGATTATATTTAATAACTCTTAATAGTTATATTATTATAGGAGACTATAGAGGTCTTAATACGATTTCTATCACAGGGTGGACTTTGGTAGGAGTATTACTATAGATATCTACTAAGATAGCGGGCTAAGCCCTACCGCTAGCCCTATCGGGACTAGGGTGACTTTAGGATTCTAGTATATTAGGGCCAAATCCTCTATAGAATAATCAATATCTTTTATACTATATACTATTATATTGACCCCTTGTTAAATGGTAGTAACGGCTACACTAACGTAGAACTATACCTCTTCTATATTAGTGAGAACGAATATACTAGTTATAAATAATAAAATAACCCCTAAAACGGCTAATATACTCCCTATTAACTACTATATTCAAAATAGTTTACTCCGTATCGACAGCGAGCCTTACCTACGTTATACCTACTTAGCGCTTCCGTATTATACTCTACTACCTTAAATAAGTGCTTCTAAACTCTTTATTAAGTTATTAAAATAACTTATTTAGTACCCTTTTCATTTAGGGTATCTATAGTAAATATTAAACTAAATATTTAGAACGTCCCTTTATTTATTTCTCTTTTATTAATATAACTATTTATCTTAATAAGTTACCTATTAGGTAAACGTCTAGCCTAGTAAATATATTACTAATTATATCTCTTACGCTTCCGCTATAGAAAAAAGAATACTAGAATACTAGTTTTTTAATACTACTCTTATTATTCGCCTAGTATTACTACTTTTAATATTTATTATTAATTATTACCTTGGTTATTACTTTAGAAGAAGCTTAGTTAAGCCCTATTATAATTGATTTTACTTTCTATTTATAAGAATTCCTATTATTAAGTAAATATATTCTAAAATAAGTAAAAATTACTTTTAAAATTAAACGAGTAGTTACCTAGATAGTTATATAGTTTTTTTATCCTCTTACTAAAGTACCCCTTTAGTATTTATTAAAGAGGGGCCGGAAAGCGAAGTAGTTTAATAATAACTTTTCGGAGTATATTAAGTTTAAATAGCCTACTATATAGTTACCCTAGGTTATAAATAAGATATCCGTAATACCGTTTATTAATATCTTCCGAAGGGATACTAAAGAGCTACGTTAATACTTATAAAAAGAGTAATCTTTAGAGGACGAACCTAAAGACGAAGAAACTATAACTCCTCCCGAGCCCGAGTAACCTACTATAAATTCCGAATAAATAATATAATTTATAGAATCGCTAGAAATTCAGGCCCTTATTATTAGGCTAGTAGTTAAGATAAAGGAAGGCCTAATAGGACTTTAAGGCTTATTAGGAGTAAATAATTTAACTAGCTAAAACGGTATTAATACTAGAGTAAACGCCTAAAATAAATCAAAACTCGAAGAGATTAAATTCTTCGACCTTAAAGGCGATAAAAAGGATAACCTATTTACTTTAAAAAGGTATATTATATATAAGAACGTTTTCGACTTTAAGGATCGCCTTAATAATATAATTAAATAGTACGGCGAAGAGGAGGTACGAAAGTTTCTATCTTTATATCTTAAGGGAATAACCCTTAAATAATTCTCGAATAAACTAAATATTAATATTAAAGCGTTAATACGTACCTTCGCTAGCCCTAAATAGATAAATCGTTTTATTAAACGATTTAAAATAAAGACGCCAAAAGCTATACGTAAGCTTCGTTTTAATAAATATAGATTTATTTAGGTACGCACTAGTAAAACGCCTAAATAATATATAAATAAAATACTTGGCCTAACTAGGGCCGCCGATATTCCTAGTATATATTAATAAATATTTATAATCTACGACTATATTAACTTTAATTTTAAATCTTTTATTAATCCGCTTAAACCTGGCGTCCTACTAGATAAATTTCTTAATTTACTTAATATTAAGGAAGAAGCCTAACTAGGAATAATACGAAGTAATAAAACGATTAGGCCTCTACCGCCTTTTAAGCTAGAGGGTTTATAGTAAGACTAGTAGAATTATTAATAACCTAACCGGTTCCGCCTATAGTAGAATTAGTTACCTTAGGCTACTTCTTATTAATTTATTAATCCGGCCTATTAGAATATACTAAATATCCCTTAAATATAGTAGTAGCCTCGTTAAATTTAACCGCTATCTATTTAGTTATAGATTATTAGTAGTAATACTAGAAACGTATCTTTCCCTCCTAGAAATAGAAATCGTCCTAACTATTAACCGCGCTAAGAAAACCGCGGGCTTATAACTAGTAGTTATAATCTTAATTATTTCGGGTAATAGTAAATACCCCCTAGGTATATAACTATTTATTATAGAACCGAGGTATAAGAGGACCGCTCTTAAGAAGACGGTATTATAGAGTTATAAATAGAAGAATAATCCACGCCTAATATTAATTACGTTAATAAATAGAGCCAGGATTAGTAGTAAAAGGATTACTATAATAAATAAGACGAAATAGCCGGTTATTAGATAATTATTATCGATTCGCCTAAATAAGTCGAGTGCCGTATTTATAAAGAGTTATTCTCTTTTAAAAACGTACTATATATATACTTTAGAAGTTAAGGTTTAGGTAGGAACCCTATTAAAATCTCCTACCCTAGACGTTTAGTTATAAATATTATTTAGAAAAGTAAATAGTCTTTAGTAATAGACGAGAATACGGAAACCTATTACTAGGCTAAAACGAATAACGAATTACTAAAATAGAAACCTATTATTAAATCAAACTACGACTCTTCCAAAAATACGGGAATAGGATAAGTATTTAGGAAGTACCGGTATACCGGTATTCGGGTCGGCTTAAACCCTAGAATTAAAATAGAAAAGAGCTGTAAAGATACTAGCTATAGAGTAACTATTACCGACCGTAAATTTATAGTACGCTTCCTTTTAAAAACTAGAATCCGTATTATAATAACCCTACTCTAAGTTACCGGTATTAATACTAACCGCTATATTATTTCTAAATATATCGTTACCTCCTTATACTTCCCCGGGAAAGATAAGAGCGGTAATAAAGTAATAACTAAAACCGCCCCTAGGGAAGTCCATATTATAGATAATCTTAAAGTAGGTATATTTATTAATATAGACGTTATAGCCCCTAAAGGGATTGATATACTAGTATCTCGGTAAATCGCCCGTATCGGTAGCTACGATATAGAGTACCCTATCGACATTTATTTAAAAGGTACAAGTATGAACCGGCTAGTATATACTACGAAAATAAAAGTTATCCCCCTATAAGTTACGGTAATTATCGAAGTTTATAAACTTAATCTACTAGCACGAGACTACTTCTTTAAACCGGTAGATACTAACCTATACCTCTTTACCGGAATCGTTAACGATAGAATAAGATTAATACTTATAAAGAATAAGACGGATAAATACGTTAAAATCCCTAGGAATATAAAGCTAGGCCAAATAATCGAGGTTTAATTTAATAACTATTATAGTATTATTATAAGCGATAACGATATTCGCGAGCTCGCTATACGAAGGCCTCTTTAAGAGTATAAAGAAACTTTTATTAAAAACGTTTTTAATAGTACGGTTACCGCTAGCTTTAATTTATTACTTCTTAAATAATCTTTAAAGGGTAAAGATATAAAGAACCTAACTAGTTCCCGGCCTTTTATTCTATTAATAGAGGTAATTATTTCGGTAAAGAATAATATCCTCTTAAACGGTATTATTATTTATAGTAAATAACCGGAGCTAGTAAAGATTATTAATTAATTCCTTATACTTTAGGTAGAAGGAGGCTTTATTAATATTCTAGAAAACGAATAGATACGTATACTACTACGCGCCGACTAGGAAGATAAAGTACCTAAAATAATACGTATTTATCCTATAAGTAACGAGAGCTAGAAGATTATTAACGAAACCTTTAATAAACTATATATTTAGGGACGGCTTAAATAGACGATATAAACTACTTTATTCAGTTTCTTAATCTTTATTATCTAGACTATAAGATTAGACGGTACTAAAAAGGGTCGTATTATTATTAATATTCGAGGTTTAAATACTATAGTTATAATAGACGTTTATTATTTACCTCTATAGAATAATATAATTAGCGCCGTCAAGGGTTATTATTAGATTACCGTTATTAACGCGGCCAGTTTCTTCTATTAATAGCGTATATATTCTAAGAATAAATATAAATTTACCGTCGTATTATACCGCGGCTAAAAGACTTTTAATATTACGGTAATAGGATTTAAGAACTCGCCTACGTACGTATAATAATAAATAGACCGGATCCTACGTATCTATAAGGTATTCGCCCGAGTATATATCAATAACGTTATAATATTCTTTTAGACCCTCGAGGATTATATTTAATACTTATATACGATATTTTCTTTATTCGTTAAGTTTAATATTTTAATTAACCCTAAGAAGGCGTTTATCGGCTATCCGTTAATTATATTATTTAACTAGAAAGTTAACTCGTTCGGGCTATTAACTTTTAAAGAAAAATTTATAATTATTAAATAACTAGTTTTCCCTTAAATACTAGTAGTACTTAAGATATACTTAAGAATAACTAGTTAATTAAGAGATTATATTAAAGATTATACTACTCTAGCTAGGCCTTTATAAAATAAAAAAACCGCGTTACTAAATAAAATACCCCCTATAGGCGCTCAGCGATAGGAATATACTAAGAAAACTAGTTTTAAATTATTTTCCCTATAGGAGATCCGTTTATTTAAAGTTATTTAAAATACCCTTTCTAAATCTTCCTTTTTATATTACTTCGACGATAAAAAGGAACTATTTATCGACCTTAATACTAGTAAGGAATTCGGTTACGGGGTTATAATCTATTATATTATAAAAAAGTTAAAAGGCCCTTATCCCGATTAGAAGTAGGTTTAACCTATTCTTTTCCTCAGCCGACTCTTTAAGGATATAGAAATACGCTATTAACCTATTAAAATAAAACTAGTAGGAATAATATAGGTATTTACTAAGGTTAAATATATAATCGAATTAACTTTTAAGACGGTCGTCTATACTAATTATAAAGCTGCGCTTAGTATAATTAAATAAATAAATATAACTACCTCATCTACGATAAAGATTAATTTACGTATCGTACGGGCCTTAGATTATATTCAGCGTTTTTAAAATATAAAGATCCGTCATAAACCTAGCGCTAAATATATAATACTAGATACTTTATCCTAACTATAATAAAAGGACGTAGTTAAGGACTTTTTAGAAAGCGAGCTAGATATACTCTAGGTATATATATATAAGGTCTATATATTAATAGAAATAAATACGTAGTTTAAATAAGAATTACTTTAAGGGTACTAGAATAACGACTATTAGGCCAAAATAAGTTATATATTTAATTATAACGTAGAAACCGGCGAGGATACCGCAGATCTTCTTTTTTCGAAGGGGGATAACGACTTAATATAGTATACCGATAATTTAGTTATTAATCGCGTATATACACCGGAGCGCCTATATATACCTTCTTTATATATTAAAACTATATTTAACGTCGTATATTCTAACTTATATATAGGAAGATATAAATACTATAAGATAATAACTAGGTACTAGTATATATATAAACTAGATAAAAAGCTAGGGGAGTATTTACGATACTATTTATAATACTAGTTATTTAGTACTCTTAGGTATAAGTTTTATAAAGTATTATAATTTATTCTTATACCGCCCTCTTCTTTTTATATGATTTTTATTAATTTTATCCTAGCCTTACCCCTTTCGTAGGAAGAATTCGATAATATTATAACTATTATATACAAATTTTCCCGAAAGGTAACCGCGATTCCAGGAAAATTAATATAAAAGGTAGAGTAATAGGTATATATACTTTTATATCGCCTATATTTAATAGACTAGGGTATTCCGAAGGTTATTCTTTCCGACCGCGACCGGAAGTTTATAAATACTTTATAAAAGGCTTTATTTAATAAACTTAAAGTAAATTTAATATTTTCTACTATTTATTATTTATAAACGGATAAATTAAGCGAGTATATAAATTAAATTATTAAAATTATATTATAATTCTAGATCGTTACTTTATAAAACCCTAAAGCCTAGGAAGAGATACTATCTTTTATAATTATATAATATAATAATACGTTCTCCTAGCTCATTAACTATACTCTAAATAAAATAGCTTTCGGTTTTACCGTTAATAACACGTTAGACCTAGGAAGCTAGGAGAATAACGTTTTATTAAAGAAGTTAATACGTATTTAAGTTTCGGATATAATTACCTATATTTAAATATATAATAAAGAGTATTATAATCGTATTTATTATTTTTATTATTTCCGTTAAGGGGACTAGGCCTTACTACGCCTATATAAAGATTATAATATTCCGGTAAATAAATTTACTAGTCGTAAATACGGTTAATAAATAACTAGGTTATTTAAGATCCTTAACTATATCGGTAGGCTTATATACCGCCTTAATATCCCGGAAAATTAGAAGATTTATAACGTATTTTTAATAATATAACTAGAGTAGTACCTACTACCGGGTAAGAACTCTTTTAAATATCTACGGCCTACTAACCCTAGAGTAGTAGAAACCGAGCGAGACGATTTAAAGCTAGAATAGGAACTAAAGTATATCCTCGATAAACGCGTTATTAAAAAGGGGAAGGGTTACGCTACCGAATACCTCCTATCCTAAAAAGACTAGGGATTTATATAGGACCGTTAAATAAACGTTAAAAATATTTTCGCGGGCGAACTTATTAAAGAATATAAATAATAAATTAAACGTTAAGCCAAATTCTTCTTTTAGGGTCGATAACTCTAGAAATATAACTATACTTCTCTTTTATATTATCGCCCTTTACCTACCTTTACTAGGAAATAACCGCTATATTAAATCTACCTATCGAGCTCTATTTAGAGTACGGGCACTACGATAATATTAAAGAGGTACTATACCGAGAACCGGTAAAACTACTTTTTAATAATCTTAAATTATTCGCCTAGTCGTATATAAAGCTATATGGCCCGAATATCTTAATATAGTATTACTTATATACTCCTTTATATAAACTTAGGTATATACCCCTCGTTATCGCTATTTCTTAACTAGGTAGTATATTTATATAGGAAAGAGTTTCGGATAATATAAGAATTATATAATTATTTAGCCGAATCGGGACTAGCTCCGCGCTAAAATAATTTTAATTCTAAAAGTACCGTTAAGTGATTTTTATTTAGATCTGGCCTAGATCTAACCTAGATTTACACTAAAATCTTACTTTATTAATATATACTTAAGGCCCTAGTCCTTCAGTACTAATACTCTTATAACGCCATACGTATACGCCCCTATTTTATTAATACTATAGCTTTTACCGCTAGTTGCCTACGTTATCTTTATACCGCCCTATCGCCTTACCTCGCTGTCGCGATTTTAATACTAAACTTTACGGCTCTACGTTAAGCTTTAAGGCTCTACGGGCCTACCCGTAATCGGTCGATAATTTAGAATATATACTATTTACTTATTTACTTCTATATATAGACGCCACTTACGTTATTACCTATATAAACGTATTAATATTGGAATCTAGGTAGAATCTAGGCAGAATCTCTACTATAGTCTAACTTAGTTAGGCTTAGCGTTGCTTAGTAAGCCAGCCTTGCGCACTAAATATATAGTAATAGTAACACTATAGATAATAATCAACTATTCAACCTCCACTACTATTTATAATTAAACGTATATTTTAAAGGGTTATAAACCCGGGTTTAGTATTCGCTACCCCTTAGTGAACACGTTTAAAGAAGTAATTAAATCGCGTATATAACGATCTTAGTAGTACCCCTAGATCTACCCTTAGATCTAGTCTATATAGTAGTAATTAGTAATTATAACGGATTATTTAAAGTTTAAGATTAAGAAACTAAGTGGGCCGAAGAATTAGCCTAAGTTTAAGCGTGAAATAATAAGTAAATACGTCCTCGATAATATCGATTAAATAATATTAGGTAAAGAGCTTCGACCTATTACTCCTATAGAATTAGAAATAAAAGGACCCCTTATTAAAGAGGAAAAGGAGGACTATAAAAAAGAGTTAATAGTATAGTAAAAGGAGGCTAAAGCCTAGGATAGAAAGAATACTAAGGTAATAATTAAGATAATATTCTATATTAAAAAAGGCCTATAGAGGTATATAGAAGGTATCGAGATAATTATTAACTAATAAACTATATTTATAAAGTTATATAGCGAGAGTAATCTAGGTACTAGAGATAAAGTAATATTTAAAATCTTAAGAGCCGACTCTTTAAAATACGCTACTATCGAGGTTTATACTTTAGAAATTAAGGTAGTAAATTAAATCTTATTTAAAATAGGATTAATAATACCTAAATAGATACTTAATACCTTCTTTCATATAGGTCTAAAGGAGAGTCTAGCTCTCTTATTATTCACTATAATTCAGGGTACTAAAGGGAAGTAAGAACCTAGTATTAACGATATAACCGCTGTTATCGGTTAATATAATCGGATAATTAGGGATAAGGAAGAAAATCAGTATACTTTTATAACTAGATTTAGTAAATAGGATAAGCCTAGTAAAGAGAAGCCTCCTACTATACCTCCTACTATTAATAATAGTAAGAAGAATAAAAAGAAGGATAGATGCACTCACTATAACTATACTAGTTATAAAAAGAATAAATATTATTTCCTTAACCCTATATAACGCCTTAAAGATTAGAAACTATCCGCTAGTAAAGAACCCCTTATAAAAGAGAACCTAAAGAAGTCGAATAAGGCTATAGTTCAAAATTAGGATAAGGATGATTCTATACTAATTAAATTATTTACGGCTAAGCAGAAATCCATTAATACCGATATAATATATAACGTTAAGGAGGACGTAGTCTATATAGATACCGCCTCTAACGTATATATACTATAGGATAGAACCAAATTCATATCTTATAAACCGTATAACGATTCCCTTAGTAGGATTAATAGTCAATACCTTCGTATAAAAGGCACAGGATCTGTACGCTATCCGATAATTATCGATAGTAAACTAGATCAAATTATCTTTACTAATATATACTATATACCTAGAATAGACTATAACCTACTCTTAGTCGCTACTCTCGAACAGAAGGGATATTCTACTACTATAGTAAATAGTAGATTTAATATTATAAATTCTGGTAAAGAGAAGGTACTATTAGGAACGCGTATTAATACTAGCTATTTACTAGATTTAAAGTATTCGAAAACACTATATATTTTAAAATCGTTATATAATTACCCGGTAAATTATTATTTTTAGGATAAATGATATTAGCGTCTAATATACTTAAATATATAGGATATAAAGAAGCTAGCGACTATAAGTAAAGGAATTAATATTAACGAAATAAATCGTCTTTAAAAGTTAATTCTAGATCATAAGCTATATAAACTATATATAATAAGGAAATAGATTAAGGAACCGTCTCGTTAGCCTTATCGCTAGAACCCTAATAAGCGGGAAATAGTAAAGGGTATATTTATATACTCTAATCTCGTAGGGGGAGGATTAATTAAATAAACTCTTAAAGAATACTCCTATACTAAGTCCTTTATGGATAACGCTACCGATATAACGTTTATAACGATACTAAAGAGAAAATCCGACGTATTAGTTACTACCAAGAATTATCTAAACTAGATATTAACTTAAGGTCATCCGGTAAAGCGACTAAATACCGATAATAAGATTATCTATACTAGTTATAAGGTTCAGAACTTCCTAAAAGAATACGGGATTTAATAGGAGTTATCTACTCTTTATAATCCAAGTTAAAACCCGGTTACTAAACGCACTTTTCGCACCCTATTCGGGAGAGTAAGAAGTATTCTAAATAATACCGGATTACTTTAATTCATATAGGGCGAAACCCTAAATTTTATAATTTATTATAAAAACCACTCTCCTATTAAGGCACTTAATAGAATAACCCTATTTAAGGCCTAGTATAAATTCAAACCCCGACTCGATTATATATATACTTTCGGCTGTGTTACCTATATATATAATACGGATCCGGCACTTAAGAAGCTGGATAATAAAAGTAAAAAATATAAATTCCTTAATTATAAAGAATTAAATCAATACCGTTTATAGGACCCTAAGAAGAGGCAAGTCTTTCGCGCCTTATAGGTAAGATTTAACGATATTATTCAATAAAGAATTAGGGGGTAAGACGTATAATAACGCTTAAGATTTCTTTTCTAAGGATACCGTTAATAATAATTTAGTTTTAATATAACTTATAAGCGAGGATAACTTTACCGGTAAAACTACTATTAATAACCCTATAATTATACCGGTACCTAACGAGGCTGAAGTACCTTTCTAAAAAACTAAAATATAGTTAATTCCTAAAGTAGAAATATTAAACGATGATTCTAAAGAACTAGTTCCGTAGCCAAAAGCTAGTAGGAACTAGGATAAGGTTAACTATCGCGAACTTCATAATACTAGGTAATATACTAAGCGCGGATTTATACTAAGAGCTAGTAAGGTTAAACTAGATAATATTCCTATCGTCCCGTTAACTATATAAGAAGCACTAAATAGACTCGATAAGGAGAAATAGTATACGGTATTTACCGAAGAGTTAAATAACCTCATAAATAGTAGGGTATAGGATCTCGTTCCGGTACTACCTAGTAAGAAAGTACTACTAGGAAGGTAGGTATTAGTAATTAAACTAAATTCAATAAAAGTACCTAATCGGTATAAGGCCCGTTAAGTTACTAAGGGATTTAAGTAAATCGAGGGTCTTAATTACTATAAAATCTTCTTATTAATAGTAAAGTCTTCAAGCTAGCGGATACTACTAGTATTAAGGGCAAAATACAACTAGGAAATAAAATATTTAGACGTAGTTTCAGTATTCCTAGAAACACTACTATAAAAGGAGGTCTATATCGAATAACCGTATAGATATATTAATAGGGATCGTAATATTACCTACCTACTAAAACGTACTTTATATAGCCTTAAGTAATTACCCCGCGAATAGTATAATACTCTTCGTACCTTCTTCTAGGTAAATAGATATAAGCGTCTCGATAAAGACTATTTAATATTTATTCATAAGAATAGAATAATAGTAGCTATTTATGTCGACGATATTCTCATTCTTATATTTACTAAATCCGGTACTAGTTTACTAAAGTAATAGCTAGATAAACGCTTCAGAATAAAGTATTTAAATGAAATCTCATAATATCTAGGTATAAAGGTCATTCGCGATCGTCCTAATCGTACTATTTATATTAACTAGGCTAGCTTTACTAGGTAATTACTCGAGTAAATTAATATATTTAAGTACTACCCGACGGTAACCTTTATAAACTAGGGTAACGATATATAGAAAGCTCCCGACGGCTATAAAGCCGATAAAGAAGAGACTAAAGTATATAGATTCTTAATAGGAGTACTATAATAGTTAATAACTATAACTAGGCCCGATCTAGTATTTACCGTTAATAAATACGGTCGTTATACTATAAACCCTACTAGTATTCATTTTAATACTATAAAGCGAATTTATAAATATTTGGCTAGTACTACAAGCCTAGGATTATACTATAGGCCGAATATCCATAACGCTAGTCCTAACCCTAAGGGCAAATTAATACTCTAGATTAATAACTTATAGGCCGACTATAAAGATACTAGTTGTATTATATTAGGCTATATATTATAGCTATAGAATAGACCTATTATTTAATTATCTAAATAATAAACCCTATATACCTTATCGATAACTAAAACTAAGTATATAACTTAAGCTAATACTATTAAAGAATTATTATTTCTTAGCCCACTCCTTAAGGAGCTAGGATATAATAACGGTAACTTTAACCTTATTCGCCTTAATACTAATAACTAGTTAGCTATTAAGATAGCGTTAAACCCGGTGAATCACTCGCGTACTAAATATATTCGGAACTACTACTATTTTATAAGGCAATTAGTGTCGGAAACGTATAAGTTAGAAATCATTTATATTAATACGTCGGTTATAGTTATTAACTATATAACGAAGCCGGTAGGCCCTAATAAGTTCGCTTATTTACCGGCCATACTAGGACTAGCTATAGAGGGTATTATCTAATAAACTAGTACTATTATTAATATATAACGTCGTCGCTTCTAAATAGGAGTATTGGAATCTGGGCAGAATCTGGGCAGAATCTCTACTATAGTCTAACTTAGTTAAACTTAGCGTTACTTAGTAAGCCAGCCTTACGCACTAAGTATATAGTAATAATAACACTATAAATAATAATCAATTATTCAACCTCCATTACTATCTATAATTAGACGTGTATTCCAAAGATTAATAAGGGCGTTGACTTCTTTCTTTTAAATTAGGCGATCTATTACGGGGTGGACTTTAGTAGGAGTATTATTATAAATATCTATTAAGATAACGGGCTAAGCCCTACCGCTAGCCCTATCGAGACTAGGGTAACTCTAGGATTCTAGTATATCAGGGCCAAATCCTCTATAGAATAATCAATATCTTTTATATTATATACTATTATATTGACCCCTTATCAATTTCCTTCTATTATATAAATAACGTATTTTCTTAATAGATAGAAGCTTCGTACTTAACTTCCTTTAAAATTTTTAATTAGAGATTCTAAATATAGACGTTTATTAAACTAGTAATTAAGTTTATTAAATTTATCTAGTTTTATCTTATATTAATACGAAGCCTATTATCCTTTAATCTTTAATACTCCTCTCTACGAGTACTAACCTAGGTCCTATCGACGTTATACTAAGGTATTGAACGGAGAGCCTTAATATTATTATAGAGCCTACGCTAGTATTAATAGTATTACTATATATCTAAAAAGAGTAGAAGGTATAATCGTTGCGCAAGGCTAGAGGTTATAGCGTTATCTTAGGGAGCTAGGTACTATATTATCCGACCCGGGCGATACTGCGCTGAGAGTTTCAAAATCACGCTGCTATCGTAGAGCTTGCGCTGATATTATTGTAATATTTGGATCATCGTCCTCCCAAGAGCTTGGCACACTAAATAGGCTCAGTCAAGAATCTAAACAATACTCTATATTTCTACTATCCTCAATATCTCTATTTAGATAAGCCTCTTCGTGGCCAGCGCTGCTAGTACTCAGTATCTATAGTAGCCTTCCAACTCAATATGAAAGTACTATATATATCCTAATTGACCGCGTTGGCTAGGAGTAGTCTCTAGCTACGCCGCACTTCCAGATTATCTAAATCGACGTACGAGTTCGAGGTATGAGTTCATGAACTGTCCTTTAGTAATTAGCAAATTATGGATGAATTTCTTATACTATTAGCGCTTTTGGCGCTGTTCTTGTCTCTCGTATACTGCGTGCTTGTTACTGAAGATAGAAAAACCATGTATATCAGTAAGAAGGATAGCGCTTGAAAATCTTCATTAGCGCTGACATTTCGAATAAGGTATACACTTGGACAAAGCCTCTACCCATATCCGTATACTAATCAGGTTTCTATATATTGAAAGCCAGCGCTAATGACTTCTTCGATATATAGTTTTGTGTATCTTCGACCTAATATACGATCAGCGCCTCTCCGATTGTGTACCCTGAGTTAAGCGCCAATTATTTCAGGCTTTTCTTGTGCTTTACCAAGCTGCGCTCGACTTCTAGCGCTCTATAGGGTTGGCGCTGTCAACATAAACAAGGCTTAAACCCTATGGAGGAAAGCCTACATTCAGCCTCAATGCCCGTCGGCGTATATTGCCTGACAACAGCTCTAGCTTCGGAGATCTTATGTTGACAGTCGCTCTTCCGCGCTTGACGGCGTGGCTTAAGTAGCACTGGCGCTGTCGATTTCTTTCAAATCCTAGCTTGACAAAGCCTACAATCACATTCATTACATATTAGTGCAGGCTCCTTAGGTATGATACTAGCTTCCGATATCTTGTATTGATAGTCGCTCTTCCGCGCTTGACGGCATGGGTTAAGTAGCACTGGCGCTGTCGATTTCTTTCAAATCCTAGCTTGACAAAGCCTACAATCATATTTATTATACATCAGCGCAGGCTCCTTAGGCATGATACTAGCTTCGGATATCTTGTATTGACAGTCGCTCTCCGGCGCTTGATGGCGTGGGTTAAGTAACACTAGCGCTATCGATTTCTTTTAAATCCTAGCTCGACAAAGCCTATAATCACATTTATTATACATTAGCGCAGGCTCCTTAGGCATGATACTAGCTTCGGATATCTTGTATCCATGATCATGCTTCAGCGCTTAAAAACCTGAGTTGAGTAGCACTAGCGCTGTCGATTTCTATCACATCTCAGCTTGACAGACGCACATCGCGATCGGTACTCGTTAACTACTAGCGCCGTCCTCCCAAACACATTTAAGGCTGGCCAGGCCTCATATAACTCTAGTGTCTCCTGCGCTATAAGCCTCTATCATGGGACCGCTAGCGCTGTCAAAAATACCAAAGTAGAGTATTGTGGACGAAACTAATTATTTCGGTAAAATACGCACCAGCGCGGCCATTAAAATCGTATTTCTTGCACTCTATAGGTTTCATGTTTGGTTTTACTCTGAATTTCAAGAACTAAATAGAGCTAATCTCATCCCTATTAGATCTGACATGAGCTGAGCCATGTGTACGAAGACTAATATTTTCAGTCAGCGCGAGTCAGCGCGTGTCAGCGCAGTCTCCTCAATTGAAAGGCTTACTCTATATACCCTTTAGAATCGATCCACCCTCAGCTCTGGATATATAGTACTATCAAGTCCCGGCGCTGTCGAATATAGGGTAGAAGACTAGAGGCCCGATATTCTTACTTAGTAATTGACAGCGCAGTCCCTTGAATTATAATCATAGTTGTTTATAGCTTCCCTAACTAGTTCCCCTTCAACGCTCGACATCTTGAGCCGTATAATAATGGCGCTACTAATGTTGGCGCAGGTTAGGTAATACGAATAAAGTTATCTTTCAAATTCCCCGTAGACAATATTGTCACTGCATTAGGTAATGAAGAGAAATAATCGTTCTCAATAGAGTAGTACCCCGGTATCAAAAGTAGGGACGCTTACTAGGTCAATATATTCGAGCGCTTCTATAGTAACGATATGAAAGCTCCGTCCGCCCTTCTAGTATAAACAATTCAATTATAGCGCGTGTTGTCTCTAATATCGACATAGTTTAATCTCCTTCTATTTATTATTCAAGATCGTATATAGTCTACGTTATCTAATTTACTATTAGCTAGGCTTATATATATAGAGTATTTAAATAATTAGCGCCTACCAGCGCGGGCTCGCTAGTAATACTATTAAATATTTGAAGCTTTTTTACTGCAGCGCTCGACGTTTAAAGTCCTATAATTTCCGTACTATAAAGTCCAGTATAAGTAAGGCTGTGTAGCGGTAAGTGGACTTAAGGCTCAGCGCTAATTAACGTGAACCTGGTCTCGATTTGTTTCCTTATCTAGTCGATTTTGAAGGCCTATAGTTTATGCGCTTGGCCTGTCGGACCTGTAATCGTCGGCGCTGACCTTTGGAGCCGACGGTCCTCTCTATGCCCGTACCAGTTTGGATCCTCAACGCGTGTTAGCGCGCGGCCAACGACCTGGACGCCGGTAGAAACAGCTTTTCTAATGTCCTCCATAGCCTTTCAATCTAAGTATATACGCTGAGAGGCTGGCGCTTCGCTGGTTGTAGAGTTAATCATTTTTGGAAAGGCTTTGACTACAGACCCATCTATATTTGATAGTATTAAGAATCACGACTATTATAAGCTAAACGATTGAGACTATTATTATAGGGTTTGGAGGATTATATATTGATCTGGAAAAGCTATCGTTCAAAATTGACCGTTCGAAGAAGCGATATCACCGTCGAATCCCAAAGCTAACCCGAGAACGACAGCGCTCGCTGTTCATGGTATAGAAACATGGCGAAAGACAGTACTAAACAGCGCCAATCTCTGGATGATCTCATTGCAGAAGAAATAGTACAACAGCCGCAGCGATCAATGTTATAGGACCGCGTTCCAAATCCCGTTACAGCACTTAGCCCTTGAGTGTAGTTCTCACTCTATAATGTCTCGATAGGTCATAGGAACATGTATTACACGGCGCTCTCGCTCAGACTTGAGCGCTGTAGAGAGAATGACCGTCGTATAGACTGGTACCGCGAAGCCAGTATTAAGACATCGAGCCACGTCCAGGAGTTGAGATACAATGCTTGTTAACCGATCATTTGAAATGACCTAGGCAACTTGCCATAGGAAGCGCTACAGTTTCGTAAACGGCGCTGTGGAGTAATGACAGCCTCGAGAATCAATGCGAGAGGTTTAAAGTCTAGCTCCTACGCCGGTATTAGGCCGCGCGACCGAGTACGTATAATTCCGTGTACTAATATGTAATTGGAAACAGCGCTGTAAAGCGCTATGCCTCATGCCTCAGCGCTCTAGCTATAATGAAAGAAGCGAAGAACGGATGTCTAAGTCTTGAATTTGAGATTGTGAACAAGCGCTGGGTTTTGGGAACGATTACCCATCATGAGATTCAGCATGAGCTACTGGTATATTATATATTGATGCACTGAGACTTGAGAGGCTGTAATGAGGATGCACCAGAATCCAGCAGAAGATAATTCTAGAGATTATATGTCACGACCCCTGACCAGCGCTACACCTAGGGGTCAAGCGCTTGTAGTAGTGGAGACAGGTGGTATGGAACAAGTAGCGGAGCGTGGCGCTCGCCATAAATATACTGCTCGTTCGACTCCGGTGAAGATTTCGGAGGAGGCTGCCTACCCTCGATATTAGCGGCGAACACCAGCGCGAAGAAGTGGTACAGAGCGCACAGTAATGTAAGTCATAGGAACACATACCATGCTCCCCCTTTCAGTACTGGTTCTAGAAATCAGGCAGCGTTTAATAAAGCGTGAGTGTGAACCGAACGAAGTGGATTCCTGCACGCTGGATCGTCCCTTGGCACATTGCAGTATTTTCGGCCTCAGCACCTGCTAAAAAGAGGAATCTGAGCATCGTAAGTGCTATATTGGACAGCGCTGAAGCCAAAGCATTGGCGCTTGGAAGATCGAGATGGAGGTGGTGACACTGCACTGACTTGGCACTGCGAGTATCAGCCAACATCTGCTTATTAAACGCGGCGCTCTTCATTTTCAAAACCATCCAGATACCAACCGTTTGTAACACAGACATCGAGGGACAAGACTCAGTTGGAAAATGCTGTTGGGCCAGTGTACTTGAGTACAGTAAGAAATCAATCGGATAAGACTAGCGTTTCTTGCCAAACATTCACAATTTTCATTTGAACATATGTCATGGTCCCAGATATCAAGCCTTTGAAACAGAAGATGATTTAGGAGGGGGTATCACTATGGAAGTCCACCATTGACCCAGTATCCTTCGTCCATCGTACCGAAATCATCTCCAACCCGACCCGACAATGGCCTCTTTACAGGCAACAACTCTATGGTATTGTTAACCACCGCCACACATACAGCCTGCTTGTCCGTACACGTCTTGCACGCATGGCCAAACCCTCTCTTAGTACCGCTGGTCCCCTTCTTCGCCACGATACTTGCTGCGCACCTCCTGATTGAACTCTCTGCCCATTCCGGCTTCTTCTCGTCCCAGGCGGCCATTTGCTCAAACACCTTGGCGATGACCTTGGCGGGAATCCCAGCGACCACAAAGCCTTGTGCACGGAAAACATCGACTCGCCATGAAGTCGTCACTGGCTCACGTGGAGGTGCTGTCTGCTCAGCTCGTCGTGAAACTGGAACGCCATGAGAAGTCGGCCTAGAGGCTACGGCCGCGCTATCGTCATCCGAGACTAGTCCCAGGTCCCTGAGTTGCTCCGCGGTGGGCTCGGGCTCAGACTCAAAAGTATCTTCCGATACTGCATTATCGTTGGAAGTGGCAAGTCGCTTACTAGCGGGGCGGAAGGGACGGTCGTAGTCATCTTGTGCGGCTTCGGCTGGCGGCGCCACTTCATCATAAGTACGTTTGCGGGATCCACCCACGGGTCCCTTTCCTTTGGCTGTATTTCGAGATCCAAGAGCGGATGAAGCCGGAGGGTGGCGGCTTGCGTTGAGTCTGAGACCTTCCAGTTCCTCCTTCAAACGTGCAATCTCCCTATCCTTGTCGCGTGTAGTGAATTGGGCTTCCTGGTATAGTGTATCGTACTGCGTTTGCAAAGCCCGCTTACCATCACTAAGCCTGTCTCTCTGCTCTTTGAGACCCGAACAAAGGTCGTCAAGCTCCTGGTATTCGGCTTCAAACCGACCAAAGTCTTCGACTTCGGTCTCCAATCCAGTGATCGTTGACTTGAGTTTCACGGCATCCGCTTTCAACGCACTATTCTCAGCTTCAAGTATGTCGTTCTGTTCAACGAGCTGACCAACGTCTTTATCATCCTTCACCTTCTGCGCTGTGTGATTCAAGATTTTGGTCTCCAACTCAGCGATGGTTGACTTGAATTCCACGGCATCCTCTTTCAACGCATGCTTCGCTATCTCGAGATCAGAAATCTGCCTTCTCCGTTGTTGATCCAGAGCGTTGCTTGTAATTTGGAGACTCTTCGCGCTCTCCATTCTCTGGTCCAGACTCTCGTTCTCAATTCTTAATTTTGTCAAATCCTCTCGCAGTTGAACCACAAGCGGGTGCTCTTCGGTCACTCTTCCCTTGGCTCGAAGCTTCTCTAGAGCGATACGCGCATCGTTCAAGTCTGTCTCTTTGGCAGGCAAGACCACTGTTGTGAGTCGTTCTGCTTCCGTTTTTGCCGTTGCGGTCTCCTGTCTCGACTCTTCCAGGAGCCTGACTAAGCCATCGGCTTTGATTGTTAAGCTATCAATCTGCTCTTGGAGCCGTCCGTTTTCCGTCGACGACTCGTCATACCTCAATCTGATGTCCCCAAGCTCTTTCTTGTCTTTCTCGGCGTGAGCACGCAGCTCGCTAGCCTCTTCGGTCTTGCCATCCAGATCAGATTGCAGTTGGTCGATCCGGTCCTCTACCGACTCCTTGGTCTTCTCTGAGGTATCCAACCGAGATTGCAGGTCAGAAAAGTTTTGATCGAGAGTTTCCCTCTCTTTCTTGTCTTCCTCGGCTCGAGCCCGTAGCTTGCTAGCCTCTTCAGTCTTGCCTCCCAGCTCAGCTTGCATTTGCTCGATTCGGTGCTCTATCGACTCCTTGGTCTTTTCAGAGGCATTCAACCTAAATTGTAGGTCAGTAAGAGTTTCATCAAGAGTTTGCTTCTCCTTCTCTAGCACAACCACACGAGCCTCGGCTCTTCGCTTTGCCTCGACCTCCTCTCCAGTGAGACGCTCGTAATTGCCTTGCTGATCTTGACGAGCAAGCAATCTTGCTGACCAATTTTGATTTGCTTTCTGGGCTTTCTGCAACTCGTCTTGATCTGCTGTCAGTTTTAGTTTAGCTTCTTCACACAGATTCCTGTCGTTTTCAAGATGCTGTCGATCTTCTATCAGTGTAGCTTCTCGTGCAATGAGCTCCTCGGTCTTGATACGTATCTGCTCATCTGCCGCTTTCGTCCTCGCTTTCGATCTATTTTGAATTGTCTTGATCTCGTCACGAGTGTTCCTTAGCTCCTTCTCGGCATCCAGTCGATTGTTGACGACTGTGGTGAATGCCACACCCTCATCACGTATCTTCCGATCAAGATTATTCTCTCGCTTCGTCAAATCAATATCATGGATCCGTGAAGCTTGCTCTTGATTGGAAACCACACTCTCTCGGTTAGCTACCGCTTTCTCCCTGGTTTCGAATTTCTCCACAATAACCCTAGTCCTGTTGTGCGTTTGGGTCAGTTCACGATTAGCTAGGTCGTGCTGCTCTCTAAGCTTGCGTAGTTCTGAAGTGAGATCTTAATCTCAGTATTCTGAGCTTGCACGTTTCTCGTAGCTTCCTCGACATCCTGGCTTATTCTGTTGAATCTGGACTGCTGGGCCTCGTAATGGCTGTCCAGGACTTCAATCTCACCTTGTCTGTTTTCCAAAGCTTTGGTGCTACTCTCTCTAGGCTCGTCCAGTTGACGAAGTCTCTCCTTCTGCATAGCTGCAAGCTCATCAAGGGCAATCAGCATTTCGTCGCCCTTTTCGATAATTCTGAATGTATCCAACCAAAGGTCGCCTGCTTTGTAGCTCTCATGGGAAGCAGCAATTTCACGGATCTTACGAAATAGATTCCTGCTTTCTTTCCGCCATGCAGACTCTCCAGCGTCTGCAGCTGGATTGCCGATGTTCGATGGATGACTTGAAGTCATTTTGATTTTAGTTTAAACCTCTGGGAAGGTAGACGACCCAGAGATGTGACTCGACTGAACGAGGTGTAGAGGTAGTATAAGACCGAGGCAAGGTAAACGAGCCAAGGCCGTTGCTCGAAAGAGCGTTTAATTTGTAATATAAGACCGAGGCAAGGTAAACGAGCCAAGGCCGTTACTCGAAAGAGCGTTTGATTTTAATATAAGACCGAGGCAAGGTAAACGAGCCAAGGCCGTGCCACAATCACCTGGGATGCAAAGGTCAGACCTATGCACCCAGCGCCGATACCAAATTCAGCTCCTGCGCATCAATTGATGTACAAGTTGTCGTGAGTGATTGTTAAGGAAAGAAAGAAAGAAAGAAGAAAATTAGACGTTGGGAAGTCGACCCGAATTAGCGTTCTGCCTTGTACGCAGGCTTGCATGACGAAGAATACGCCTATGAGATCCTCCTATATACCTATTTATAGAGGGACTATTGGGCATTTGAATCGTTACAGTCGGGTTGAGTGGATGTGACTAGCCAGAAAGCAAGGTGTGATAGGCAGGCTTCCTTGACTGGCATCTGCTCCGTCCTCCAAAGACTGCGCAGTAGAACCGGAAACATGAGAGCCAATGATGTGTTTTCAATCTATCGTAGTGTCTGCAAATGTATGTTCCATCCACTGCAGCCAGGATTCGTCAATCACCAGGCGAAACTCAATCGCATCCCCAAGAAGCCCTGCCTTCAAACGCAGCTAGCATTCCCAGCCTGCCGTATACACAACGCAATCCTCCACCTTTCTCTGCAAAACCAGGAACTCTTCGCCAGGAGCCTGAAGAATGAAGATTGCTTCTTGCCTCCCTGCCAAAAGACATACACACGCTGAAAAACCTCCTCGCCACGGAAATACATAGAAGAAGTACCTCGATCGGGTGAAGATTTGTTGAAGTGAGAGAAGGCTTTGAAGAAGGCTCGGTCACATCGGCCCTGGCTAACAATGTGATACCAGTTAGCTTGGAGATGAGCCTTGTATCGTTGTGTGGACAAAACGTCGAACTTGGTCTGAAGAGTCTCTCGGCTTCTGTTGAGGCTTTGAGCTTCTCCCTGCAAGCGAACCAATTCATCAGACACTCCCTCTTTCGCTTCCTTGCAGAGTCTAAACTCTTCTTAAGGCTGTTGCAATTGCGTCCCGAAACGATCCCTGGCTTCCTTTGTTGAGTCGAGATCAAGCTCGAGGACTCCGTGGGCGGCCTTGGACCTCTCAGAAGCAGATTTCTCCCCTCCTACCTCTTCCATCAGATTTTGTATCTCCCTGTCCTTGACTCCAATCTGCTCCGTCCGAGCACTACCATTCTTCTCCAAGGCTTCCAACTTCGCCATAGCGCTGTTGTGTTCCTTTTGTAGAGTAACCATCTGCTCCCTCTGAGCTGTACCCTCACCGTTTCTTGACATAGAAAGAACAGTTTCCTTTGGCTTCTGCTCCTCATGCCGAGTACTCCCCTTCCCACCACGCAAACCTTCTCCGAGTGGCTCCGGTGCATGCTTAGGCTTTAGTTAGCCGACCGGCTTCTCCTTCCATGAGCGAGGCTTCCGTCTTCGTAGTGGCCTTGTCCTTAGGCGTCGGTGAGACTGGATCGGTTGATGCTGCCTCTGACTGCTCCTCCCTGCCCACCGTGTTGCTTCATCTCCTTATCGACAGGAGGGGGTCCCTCGGCTATCGGCTCCACTGATATATCCTCCTCTTGCTTTTCATGCGGGGTTGGAGTCTCGAGCGGCTTTTGCGTTGGCGGATCCTCAAACTTCGAGTCCGTTGATGGTGGCAGTACAAGCGATGGTGGAAGCTTCACTCGTGGCTTCTGAGAGCGGAGGGAGCCCGGATGGATCTGTTCTGAAGAACGGTCGGTCCCAAATCTGAGCCGGTGTTGACTTTGGCCGAGAAATTGTTGATGCTTCGCCAAACCAGCTCCTAGTCGGCTGAAGAAAGTCCAGAGAAACAACGTTGGAACTTCTGCTCTATTCCGTCGTGTTATTCGAAGGGTATTGCTGCTCACCTCCTTCTTCCTCTTCGGCCAGAGAAGGGTCCTTGCGCTTTAGTATAGGCGCGAAATATCCAAACGCTGAACTGACAATGCTTCGAGGTGTAGGTGGGCGACTGCAGATGCTGCCTGCCCACAGTAGACAGATGCCCATTTGCCGTCCTCGTCAATAGTGCCCTACGCACCAGGAGGGTACTGTGGTCGATTCGAGTACTCACCCCTAAATAGTCCTTGCGGGACAAAGCCTTGCTGCGGTCGCTGGGAGTCGCTCGACCGCTACACTCCCCGATCCACGGAAGGTGTTTGACCTTGATCAACACGTTGCAAAGAGTCCAAGGTGGATGGTAGACCCGACGTGGGCGCCTTTGAACATTCTGGGGTCCTCCCAAATGCGCTCTCGAATTCCGAAGAATTGAGCTGAGTGGACTGGCTGGCCAATGTCGATCTGCTAGACAGCCTTTGCGATCTGGTCCTCATCGCCTCCGTCTAGAGCTTGGTCCATGCGGTCGTTAATAAACCCTTCGATGTCGTTGACAGATTTGATAGATCTCCGCTCATTCTCCTTGACTGTTTTCTGGAGAAGCTCGAGGGTTATTTGCTGGAGCTGATGCATATGTGCATTGTTAGTTTCCAGCTGGGCCTTCTCCTGCTTAAGCTTCACCTCCTCCCGCCTAAGTCGTTTAATAATCTCTTTGAACCTCTTAGCATACTGGTTCAGCTTGTTAAAATCAATCTCACTCTTTTGAAGCTCTTCGGCCTGCTCCTCCACTTTCTTACGCAACTCTGCTATCTCCGGGGATTCTGAGCGCTGGAAAGCGGTAGCCGATGAAGGTCCGGTACCACGGAGAGTCTCGATCTCGGCTTTGGCTCTGATCAGCTCCTCTTCAAGCCCACACACCTGGTCTCCGAGAGAATTGATCTTGCCAGTTGCCTCGACGTTCTTCGCTCGCTCGCTGTTAGTCTCTTCGCGCGAGGCGTTGAGGCGGTACATAAGAGTGGACATTTTCTGAAGTATAAATCAAAGGACGGATATACCGTCCGATGACACAGTGGTCTAGAGACCTTTGTACCCACACTAAGGTAGGTGTTCCCTCACAAGGGCAAGCTGGACCCCACCTACACTTGGTAGGGAGGAGGACAAAAGCAAGGTGGACGGCGCAGGGAATGGGGGCAGGAATGGGAGGGTAATAACAGTAGTCTCTGTCAATGGTGGTAGAAGCTTGGGAATGCTGAAGGTGGGAGTAGAAGAGGAGCAGCGAGGTCGCGAAACGCGAATTCCGTGAGCTCGAACACGCTAGTGGCACTAGTCCGCTGAAGTCATTCAATATCACGCTAGAAAGCTACAACACCTCGATTACCCCGCATTTACTGGCCTCTCTACTTTGGTAGCCTTATTAGCTGTATGACGAGATTCATCGTCGACTTCTGCTCCGGGGCAATTTCGCCCAAATTTATTGCTTTGCCTCAGATCCTCCATCAGTACCACCTTTCCAGCGCTCGCCGCTCATTCGAAGGCCTCCTCCTTGATTACTCGTCCGCTGACCAGCTGTCCCACATGCGTTTGAAGAAAATCCTGGCCTTTGCGTCGTATCGCTATCCATGCCTTGACGAATGACAGCGTCTGGTCCATAGACTGGGTTCTCTTGAGCTCTTTGAGGAGTTTCTTGTAGTCCTTGAAAGTATTGAAGTAAAGCTGGCCGGCGAACAGATTCAGTTCACGCTTAAGCCCACTGTCCAAGCTCTGCCAATTCTCCAACGAGATCGAAACAGGCCCGTCTCCGACAAACAGTGATTGAGATCCGGAGTCTACCGACGACATGGACTTCATCACTCGCGGCTCGTAAACGTGTAGGTAGACACCAGAGGTCGGTTTCTGTATCTCTCTGAGCAGCTCATTAACTTCAAATTGCGAGATCACGAGTAAGCTACCCGCTTTGGGTTCTTCTTTAGACGTAAGGATCCAGTTGACTGGCCGTAGGTAGTCATCATAGTAGCCGGAAAGAGGAGGCTCAACAGTGTTAGCGAAGTCATTGGTAACTCTTAGATGAATCCATCGGTTTCCGGCGTGGGGATCTTTTGCAGATGTCGATTTCATCACCCGAGTATGGGCTGGAGAGAAATGTACGAGATCATCCAGACGGCCTTTCAAAACGAATTCTTGAAGTTTTGGATCCACAACACGGGCGCGAGGTGTTACTTTTGGAGGTCGCTCCACTTCTGTCTCCTCCTCTACCTCGTGCGACACTTCACGCTCGTGCTCTTGGTGCACTGATGAACCTTCCGATGCTGTAGGATCTAGCCCTTTCCACATCTCGAGAAGAAGTTGCACCGTCGTATCAGAACTTTCTTGGCTTGATTCGATGACCGAAGGTAGAATGTTGGTCTTGAGTTGGATTGGTGCGTAGAGGTCGATGAGTCGCTGCTCCTCCTTCTCTCGAAATGCCTTCACTAGGTCTGATGATATGTAGATTTCGGTCTCCAAGTGGTTCGGATCACTGTAGGTAGCGGAGAATTTGTTCATCGCGAGCTGGCGCTGGCTATAGTTTAAACCTTGCATGATCCGTGACGTCTGTGATCGTTCAATACACTCGCAGCTTTGTTCGAGTGTCCAAGCAACAACATCATAGCCGTCAAGGTCCATCTCCCCCTTTCCAGTAAGCTCAATGATGTTTTGATGTACTTCTGGTGGTGCAAGGTATAGAAGGCTTTGCCCCTGAGCAAGCTTGCGCAACCGCATACACGCTGTTGATCGTTAGATGTAATTCGAGTATAAATCCATTGAAGACATACCTTGCACCAGCCGGTCTTTCGTCAACTTAGGCCCCAAAGTCACAGCAGCACGTACAGCTGCAGGAAGCTTCAGGTCAGTGCCTCTGGTGTGTACCTCGTCAAGATATACTACGCAGCGATCCATTCGATTTTGAAAGGAGGATACTGCGAGCTTCTCCAGTTTGCCATATCTTGTCAAGACCATCACGTTATCGTCCTCGTCAAAGAACACTCCCGCGTCGACATCAGTAGCCACATCGATCCAAGATCTCACGAAATTTTCGTTCAGAGTATCCAAGACTTGAGCACCAACGTCGATAAGGACCCGGATGCTGGGGTCAAGGTTGACGAAGCACTGGATAAGGCCTTCTGCTGACAGTTGCCGGCCTAGAGTGTCGCACGCACAATGATAGTCTAGGTTGATCTTCCGCAGTAAATAGTCAAGGACCTTTCCGCTATTGTGCTGCAACTCTGGGAGATCTTGTTGCGATATTGGGAGCGGGAGCACAAATCGATTATCATTTGTCCCGCTAAAGCCTGTGGTGAGATGTGGGCCCTTCTTCGCTACTATGTCCCATGCCGAGGTGCTCAACTTCTCATCGAATTCTTTGCCTTCTTTAGGAAAAACAACGCTGGTCATGAAGAAGTCGGCCACTTTCTTGTTGTACCTCAAAGCTGGGAAAAGCTCGTCATAGCACTGACGATCATCTTCAAGATTGACAGCTGTCCAACTCTGCAGGTGAGATGGTAGAAATTCACATTTCTTGATCCAGGACGCGTACTCGACTGACGGGTCGTCGGATCGTTGAAGCATTTCGAGGGTTCTCCTGATCTGAGCATCTGACAAACCTGTGTAATAGTAGCTCATGCATGTAAGAGCCACTGATACGTCGGGATGACCAAATTCGGCACTTGGAGCAGGTACTCCTTTAGCCCGGTAAGGTACAGCGGACAAGCATCTGGAGGGATGTAATCCATAGTTCACTGACCATCTCTTGCTCCGCAGGACGAAGAGGAGAATATCGTATGCGATCAGGCCTCGCACTTGTAAAAGTTTCTGTACGAATGACTCCTGATCACCAAAAGCCTCTTTCAACAAGTCACAGTCCTCTCCTGTTACCGATCGTTCTTGTATGAAGCGTAGCGCCGCGTCCTTCACCTGGTCCAAATGGAACTCAAAATTAAGACCTGGGAGATGGCTGTCAACCACGTCACGAGCGATTTTCGAAGTAAGTTGTTTTCCAATGTTTGCGGAGAGCAGTCTAATTGTAGGAAAACTCGAGGCTGTGCGTCGCTCTACCTCGATGAGTCGGGGGAATTCACCTAGGAGTGTTGCAGCATTCTTTTCAACAAGATCCAAGGTATCTTGGACAATGAGCCATCGATCAGGTTGACCGTCCATCATACGCTGGGTTCCAAGGGTATATATAAGCTGGAATTTCACGTCCAAGAGCTCGTCACTCTCGTCCAGAATATCCCGCGTATTGGTTTCCAACCAACGCTGTGAGCTTAATAGTTGGGAGGCCAAGTGGAAGTCACCTGACGTAAGCCGCTCGATGCCCATCAGCTTGTAGGACAAGATGTGCTCTGGCTGCGCTAGAAGTATTCCTTGGTTATTAAGGCATTCTTCATGTAGATCTTGAATCTGGGACACTACATCCTCGTCGAGTTGGAGCTTCCTTGAGAACGGCAAGAAGTATATCTGACGACCAACTAAGCCACCAAGTCTTAGTGTCATTGTATCGCTCATTTGCTTGGTTAGCGACTTTAGCACGATGACCCTTGAAAGCCGATGGCCATTTGCAATTGCAGAAGCTACCAAGGGCACGATCACTGATGATTTTCCCTCTCCTGGTAGCGCTGTTAGCCAAGGTTACACAGAGGCATGAACAATGGTCACTTACCCATGTTCATCTGTACCAGTGAATTGGCCGAGGATCCTGGTTGAATCATCTCAAGTGCAACTCGAGCTTGTGTGGGTCTGATTAAAAAATCACTTTCAAGCTCGATCAATAGCCAATCAGGCCATTCGTTTAAATCCCAGCCACGATGTCCTTCATTCTCGACCTCTACACAAAAGTCCGACACGTCGTCGCGCTCTGCTGCCAGTATCAGCCGTCGAGCTCTTTGTAGAACGGTCAATGCTTCACCAAGCGCCAGCAGGCATGTTTTCCAAGAAGGATTGGGATAAGTTGACAACTTCGAAGATAAGAGGGAGAGAAGAGTTCGAGTTGATAACCGAGGCCATAGGCCACTTAGTTCAAGGAGCTTAGCTATTGGGGTTTTAGGCCCAAGAAGATCACGAATATATCTCAATACCTCGCCTACGTGGCCTTCGCACACCGAACGATCAAAGATGGCATCTTCTAGCGTACATGGCAGTTTCTTGGGTGTGATTTCTTCTTTGTAGTTGCTAAAGGCGTCAAAGCTTGCGAGAAGGTCGTTGCGGTACTGATTTCGTATACTCTGATCCTTCGACGCATTGGTTTCAAGACGAATCGCTGAGATCAACGTGCGAAGCTTATCATTCTTGGCTGTTATCTTTGATCTGCGCTCTCGTTTCAATACCTCCGGTCTTGAAGGACAAGTGGGGACAGTCTCCGACATCAGAGATAACTGCGATGGCAATCGGTGAAAATGATCCAAAACTGGCAAGTCCTCGATAAGACGCCAATTCAGTGATGTATACTCGGAAGTAATGATTACCTTGTCTATGTCATCTAGCAATGGTTGGACTTGACGAAGAAATCGCGAAAACTCTTTGTTTGCAGTCCATATATAGAACAAATCTGAAACAGCTGTGGGTGCGATTCTCCATCGAAGGTGAGTGGAGAGGCTTTTGTCAGGAGTCGTTGGCTGCTCACAAGGCCACTGGCACTTGTACTCACGGACTACCGCCTCGACCTGCTCTTCGCTTTCAGCGGCATATTTCTCGCTCTCGACTTGCCACTGAGCTCTGAATTTTGTTTTTGCGACGCCTTTATACGGACGGATGTTGCTCAATAAAGTCAGACGAAGTGCTTCTTCGTTGAACTTGTATCCATTTTCGGGCGCAAAGAAGGAATAGTCCAAAGGTAGGGAGAGCTCTCGAAGCTCCGGGCTGAATGCGAACGCCAGCAAAGTCCGCAGCATTTTTAGGGACTTGATGCCTCTGCCGTAGGCAAGAATGGAGAAGAGAAACAACAGATGGTAGGTATCCCTTGCCCGGATGCTGGACTGACAGAGCCCATGAAGCGGGCCCCACGAGGAGGCAAAGGAGACTTCCAGCAGTTCGGAAAGTGGTCGATGGGCATCAAATTTGGTTCCGAATCCATGCAAGGTCCCATATTTAGATAGAGCTTTAGACAATGACTTCGAGACTTCGAATCTTCTGGGCCAGTCCCGTACAAGCGAAGACATCTCGAAGGATTTGGAGCCCCGTTGGGTACCCGCAAGTCGATCGCGAGCGACGTAATCAGAGTCCTGGCTCCTCACATCAACGTCGCCGCCACTTTCGCAATTCCGAAACCATGAGTTACGACACTGCGCCCGTGAAAGTAGATTCTTATCATGACCCCCGTACAGACTTCGAGTTTCTTCAGAGTCTGGATAGAAAGCAACGTAGCGGTCACCCGACGAGATGATCCGCTCTGCAAGAGGAAGGTAGTCATCGTGCTGGGCCAATGGTGATAATTCTTGGTGCCAATGGACTTGTTGCATCACTCGCATACGGCGAGGATAATAGTTACGACGAGGTGTCAGCGCCGAGATAGATATCAGCAAATCCACAGCTCTGGACTCCGGTGGTCTAATAAAACTTAGTGACCGTTGTTGCAGACAGGACATAGCTTCTTCGGTACCCGTGCGCTCAGTGAGAGGGTCTGGAAGGAAGTGCGACGTTAAAGCATGCAAGTAAGCCTTGTACAGGGTCCCTAATATTTCATTGTCTCCTTGAAGCCGCCGCAGTGTCTCATCGATCTGAAATCGGAAGAAGCGCACAATTGGTCCGTCGACATCAATAGTGGCGTGAACATGCGAACCTTGTTGAACGACGGATACTTTGCCCTCAGGCACGATCACTATTCGATCGTACATTCTAGCCTTTGGTAGAGTTCCACACAGCACAAGTCGATGTTCAAGGCCAATCAATGTCCCTATATATTGGTTGGAATCCACAATTCTGCACAGCTCTCGGCATGCAAATTCTCCACTTGAGTTCAAGACAAAGTGCAGATCGAACCGGACAAGGGCAACTTCAAGGCCATGATCTTCTGAGTACGTAGCGTGAACGTGTTCAGGGTTTTCCAGTGGTCCGAAAACTTCCATAACTGCTTTGAAGGTAGCACTGCGCAGATCGACAAGCTTGCTTTTGCAGCGACGGATGGTAGACACAGCTCTGCGCTTACGCTGGTAATGGAGGCACCAATTGTCTGGGTCGGATTGCCATTGCTCCTTCAAAGGTCTGAATTCGATTTCTTGAGTTTGGATGTTCAGCCAGTGCATGTAATTATTCACAAGAGCCATAGGCAGATCAGACAAGAGTTGGTTATGCGGGACGAGCTCCAGCGTCTCGGATCCCTTCCGGGTCCTGATGATGAGATGTTCTCCGCGCATACCGAAGTAAACGAAGTAGCCATTGGTTTTGTGGGCTGACATGTAGAGCATACCAGCCATATCCGCGGGACTGACATTAAGGATCTGTGCACCAAAGACTTTCTGATAGAGATCGTTGCGGATATACTCTGTTGGTAATCTTCCTAATGGTTTTCCATCGATGAGAAACTCGCCATCCAGGATGTTGTAGTGCAATTTCTGTGGCGGATGGTCTGGTGATAATTCTATCTCAGAGCTTAGCCAGCGATCGGATGGAGCCTTCAGCAGGTCCCAACATGCAGATCCGGGTTGCAGGGATGACCAGATTTGGGCAATTGCAAGCTCGAGTCCAGTATTCTCGTCGTCTACAATCAGTGAGCGCACGTGAGGGTAGAGACTGTAAGAAACCTTCATGTCACGCAAAAGTAGGCAACGGATGTCCTTGGGAAGTACGGCCTCATCGCCTGGAAAATTCTCTCGTATTCGTATGGAGCAAGAGACCCAAGCCTTCAGGTCGTCGGTGGTGTTCATCACCTTGGCATAATATTCAGCATCAACGTCGTAGGTCATCTTGCAAAGAGCGCAGTTTTTCAGCAGACGTTGTTGCGTTCTGGAGATCTGCTCCGAGTCAACAGCTGCGCGTAAGGTAGATACGAGGTTTTCGGTCCATTGCTGGACTGCCGACCGGATCTTGCGAAGAAATACCAACGCAGTCCCAACAATCTTTAGATCTGCGGATAGAGACATAGTTCTGAGGACAATGATAGTGATCAACAACATTGCGTTGTCACTTTTCCAATTCGCCTGGATAGAAGTGAAAGTCTCATGTGTCTTTGCTAATAGCTCTTCGCAGAAAGAAGATGTAGCATGATCGCGGTGAGAATTTCTATGAACGGTTTCGGCGCCTGATCCGGCCTGCCATGCCGCTTGTGTAACGAGTGTGCACACAGCTTCGGTGCTAAAGTTCAGATTAGATGCTGCCAGCTCGCGCTTGATGTTGAACCATTGTGTGCGCTCACCATCGGCTCGGAGCGAGCCAAAGCTTAGGAATTCATGCAGACTCAAAGATGTAGAGCAATGCTCTTGCTCGGCGATCACTTGGTTCTGTGAATGAAGAGTTGAATCAACCGCGAATTGCAGATCTGCGTATGGTCCTTGAGGTAGCGTCGTCACGCAGAAGGTTTGGAGGTCTAGAGTGTCGGGCTGGTCGCTGATCCAAGCATTCTTGATAGGATCAAACAACTTATATTGCAGCATATTCTTCATGTAGCAATCATCGACCGCAAGGGGCAGCTTGATTCGGGGATACTGGGCGTTCCTGTAAGGCTTCACTAAGGAGGCCAAAGTCAAGCGTGAGTGCCTGTCTTGGGCATAAGACTCAAGTCCAGAGTGGTTCGTTAAGCTGGCGACAGGATATGCACCAGCCGATCCACCTGATCTTCCGAAGTCTTGCAAGAGCATCCACGTTACATTCCTCCAAGCGGCAAATTCGAGGGGACAGTCCAGTTCCACGAGGACTGATGCACAAGAGATTGCATCCTCCGGCAGAGGCCACTCGTGAACGTCGATCATCAGAGACTCGGCGTCGCGTTCAAGCGCACATTTCCCGCATGTTTCCGAGTCGTGATCTTCCGGGTCGTCCTCTGGTGCAATGTTATCATGGACCTTCAGTTTGGCTTCATCCTTCATTTGTTGAGACTTTTCGGTGAGCACATTCCATTCATGCTGCTTCTCTCCTTTCGCCACAGAAGCAGCCTCTTCGATGCGTCTCTTGAGTTTTAGGTGACTGTCAGATGAAGCATAGTATTTGACGACGAAGGAGTTTTCTTCGGGATCGGAGAATATTGAAGGGTACGTGATTTTTGCTTGTGATCGGCGGGCTGCAATATGGAGCTCGATTTCCTGGAGCCTCTGCATTTGTAGTCGTTTTGGAAGTAGTAACGGCTCGAATAGATTAATTGGCAAGGCTGGCGAGTATTCCGACAAAAGCGGTTGAAGCCTCATGACCAGAATATCCAAAACGTGCCATATCTCCGCAATAACGACGATCATCATTGACTTCTGCTCGGGCGCAATGTCGTAGATATTGATTGCTTTGTCACAATATCCGGTGCCCAATCTGGCCAGTGCCATACAGTCCTTTGCTATTGTAGCGCGAGAAGGCAAGGAAAGAAGTCGTTTCTCTTTCCAAGTTGGGAGAGACTCCATCACCCAGGCCTCAAGCTGAGTCAAGCCGTAGACATTTTCCTCCTTGGTACATTTCAGATCATCAAGATAAGGGAGTCCGCTGGGGGACCACTTCAAAAATACTTGGCACTGTGGTACGAAAGCGGATGGACTCCGGTGTATCCTGTTGTCATGATCAAGAACGCCACTGAGGTAGAATTTGCTTGCGTTCAGGCTGAGGGCAGTATCGCGTTCGAATTGACTCTTTTCCAGCTTCTTTCCTAGTGTCGTCTGGCGGTCTGCATCTTCATCCTGGACTGCTTTCCATCTATCATCCTGCTGTGTTCTAATCGCACGGCACACCCTCAAAGCTCTGTCTTGCACGAAGGCCAAATTTTCCTGACCTAATTTTGAAACACGTCGCGCAATTTTTGCGACCATGATGTGACAGACATCGCCAGGTATTTTCGAGATTTTCGAGGTCGAAGCCCGGGACGTAATCTCAGTCAAGACGAAAATTAGGAAATTTTTGTACTGTAGCGATGCCTGGTCCGCTGGCAATGCTGTGGTAAGCGTTGTCTGGAGGGCGACACGCAAGCACAACCAGAAAGGCGAGCGCCTCCAAGGTGTCACGCAATTGTTCCACAAAACGTCATCTCTGATGCGTTTGCGTACGCAGCGAATCGTTACTGGTCTGCCTAATGGGGCAAGAATGGCCATAAGCATCTCAGTGACGAGACCAGGGCAGGCCGTGTCTCTAACCTCGCCCGTCTTTGACCCCTCCTTCTGACTGCGTGGCACCATCTCATCGATGACTTCGGCGTCAAGCTGACTTAGCCTAACTGAAAGCTCACGTCTGAAATTGGGGTCATTGAAGGTCGTGACAGGGATCGCGATTGCATGGGCTGGGAAACGCCGAATGATGCTTCCTTTTGCTTCCATAACCGCACTGGCTTGAGCTGTGGCTTCGAAGCATTCGAAAATTACCTCCTCATCGGTAGTGCGTAGAATGAGAGCGGCATTCTGTGCTTTGAGATGTATGAGTAGGGTATCTGACCCATCCCTTGTTAGTAAGGAACCGGAAAAAGCGATGTTATAAACTTGCCTGATGCCTCGAGACCGTCGAAAGAGGCAATCAACTGATCAGCAGGCAGAGAAGATGTACCACCCAACAGGGTACAGTGCCCAAGCATCTTCTCGATAATAAGCCATGCTTTATTAATTTCGGTAGAGCTCTGAGTGTTCTGGTGGCGGTAGGCTTGCAATTGATTCAAGACCATTTTGATGAGGTCTTGTTCAGCGCCTCCTACTATTTCGTCATCCTCTGCCATCTGCGGCAGCTTTGGAGGTAGAAAAACATGGTCGATTATGTATGGTAGTGACTGCTTGCCCATTGTAGCCATGGCTGCGGCTAATTGTAGAGATGCCAGCAGACAGGCGATAGTAAGCTACCTGAGGGGTGGATGATTGTCAATAGATGAGGAGTCAGGACCTATATCCAATGATGTTGGAGTGTGCGAGAAGTGAGGTATGGCAAGAAAGCTTTTCGCATGATCTGCTGCTCTGGAAATTGCTTAGTGAAAGTGAGATAAGGGCGGCCTAACATGGTTGTCAATTTAGAAAAGGTGAAGGAAACAATCAGCAAGAAGTGGGCCAAGTCCAGGAAGAGTGAAGAAGACGGCGCTAGTGGGAGAAGGCGCCGATAACAACGAAGAGTGATGCACGTCCTCACTTGCGTGTGTAAAAGAACGTCGGCCAATGACCAGTGCTTTGATTGCAACGGCATAGAATCCCTTTGGCGAGACTAGTACTATAACCTAGAGTAAAACCAATTTCAAGCCCAGAGAAGAGTCTAAAATACGCTGGCGGTACTTGTCCGAGCACAGCATTGTTTTGAGGAGAGGCAAGTCTATCAGCAAAATTACCCTAATTCAAAACAGCAGAGAGGCTGCTCAAACCAGAGCATACTTACGATGCATCAGATGAAGAAAGGCTTAATACCGAGTCAGGAGACTCGAGCACCCAATGCGACGATGAATCAGGGGAGATGCAAGGTCAACCGTCTTGCTCATTTCTTGCCACTCCAATGTAGTCTCGCGCCCTTTTCCTGTCCTGCCAACTCCATGTCTCTTACACCCCATGTTCTGTGCTTCCAATTGCGCCACGTGTTCTATCTCCCAGTCATGCTCCCTCAATATGTCCAACCTTGTCTTCTCAACATTCCAACACGCTGGTCACGTGGTATGTCCTCAAAATCATCTTTCAGGGAGATGCAAGCAGGCTTCGGCCCTTTTGACTGGACTACACGGGAGCCATTCGGGATCAACCCACAGACTAAGCGTCAGGATAGATGGCAATCTCGGATGCCAGTGCAGTTGACCTGGGCCAAAGCGTAGTCGACTGCAGTAACGGATTGGGCTTTTTGTGGGCGTATTCGTGAACTTCGAGCTCTGTAATCGTCGCATCTGGCAGTCATGTTGACAGCTTACCTGTCTAAGGAGTACGTTGGGAAGGGAGCTTCCCGTCGCTCTCATCGCGAACGCTGCGGAACCTATGGCCGTTGGAGGTCCGAGAAGTAAAAGAGCAGGGAAATACGCTGTCAACGTTGTAGAAAATGTATAGGGCGGCTGTTGAGACGGAGAAGTCTGGGGGCGAAAACCCCCCCTGCTCCGCGCTTGGCACGCCAAACAATCTTGGCTGAAACATGTAAACATAATGCAGTCGACAGGATAACACTACAAATTCTCATTGAGATAGTCAGTCAATATGGATTAGAATTAGTAGGTATGTACATATGATTGTTGATTCCGTCGTGTCAATACAAGCTTTTGTCTTGTATGCATACATTACTTCCTCACATTCCTCTTCGTCAGTACTCATCTAGGACAGAACAACCTCAGCAGGTCCAGCAAGAGTACCAAACGACGTAAGCTGGTCCTCGGACAATGCAGCGTCACCGCTGAATGTCGTCAAGACAGCGAAAGCTGCTCCAGCCGTACCCTCGGGGACGGGGATCTGTGCACAGTTGTCGCCACAGCTGGAGACTTCCGTGTAGGTGACATTGGTGACCATGTTGATCAAGCCAATGTACAATGGCGTGGTGGCTTTGATTGGAGTGAAGAAATTTGTTGGGTCGTAGGTGAACTGCAACTCAGTGCCAGCAGGAGTAGGAGGCTGGAGGGTTGGTGGGGGAGTTGGGGCCTTGAGGGTAAGCTTGAGAAGCGTGATGATAGGGAGCTGCATCGGGCAAGAGACGATGAACATCTGGGCGAGGTTGAAGGCGAAGGTAGCAGTCGAGGCGGTGTCGAATGCTGTAGGGAATGGCGATGCGCCAACGCCGGCACAGAAATACGAGTCGTGGCGAGACTCGACGGTCAAGATGCTGCTCGCAGCAGTGAGCAGTATGGGGTCATCGGTGAGCAGGGCACCACCGCCAAGGTAGGCACCAATGCCGACTGAATTAGTCATGTTTGCCAAGTCGACGGAGGTACGTGCACGGTGGCACCGGAGTGTAGCCCGCCTTCGTCAGAATGGCATTGAGGGTATCGGCGTGAGTTTGCTCGTGCTAAAGGTACAATTTCAGCCATGCTAATACCGCAGGAAAGGGTTCATAAGGTTATAAGGTGCATACCGAAGCAATAACGCCAACGTTCTCGCGGAACCCAACTGGGAATCCCGCGGCCGTGTATTGAGCATCGGTGAAGCTGTCGTAGCCGCTGCTGTACAGCACAAATTCGAGATACTCATGGTAGAGAGCCAATTGAACAACAGACTCGTCGGTGGCGCTGTCAATAGGTGGGAGCGTATCAGCTCTCTTCCCAACTAGGTGAGCCACTGCCAAGCCCAAAAGGCCTGTGGCCATGCATGCAGAGGTGAAACGCATTTTGATTGTTCTAGCTTGTGTAGTAGGTTGGTCGTTGGTGATTGTTATTGATTTGAGGGAATTGAGAGACTGGTTCCTGCAAGGGAACCCAGCAGTATTTGAGCATTTGCCCAGTGTGGCTTTCCCCATTCTCGCTACCATCATGAGCTTCGGTACCAATTACTCTTGCGCCAAAGTTGACATGACGACTGCGTAGGCCGAGGGAAAGCACATTCGGCAGCAGCGGGGAGCTTGCAGGAAACACCAAGGCCGATCTGGATCTCACTCGTCTGAGTAGACGTCTGTCTCAGATTTTCATAGCTCCAAGATCAGCTGCTCCTATAGTCCCAAATAGGGTAGATGTCATTACAAGCAAGATCTGTGATTTGCTGAAGAAGTTCGGACTTCGACGATGCCGAAGCGTAAGGCATGAAAGAACGCGGGGAAAGCTTTGTAGAGCAACGTCGGAGACTCTCAATTCGGCACGATTAGCTATTATGTGGATAGTAGTGTGATATCACATTACGCCACTGGCAGAAACGTTTCTGCCGCCAGTATCAATGCGACGCGAAGCTCGTGGCTAGGTCGCCGCTACTTTACCTTGAACCTCTTGGCGTGGATGATTAGCCATGCACAACTGGCGCAAGAGCAGCGGAGGTTTGTCCGATGCAGTTGTACATCGAGACCTGTATATTTCTGTACTTGTCGGAATCCTACGTCCATCTCGCCTAAGATACTAGGTGCGTTACCTACGGAGTAAATACGACAAAGCCAGTATGTCTGGTTCATCAACAACTTCTTCACAATTCCCGCAGATACATTGACCCATGGCAGAACATCGATGCTGGACTTATTATATCAACACACTTCAGGCAAATTTGACGCCTGCAAGTCGTGGTTGTTCAGCAAGGCACTGATCCCCTAAGATTGAGCGACATCGTTCCCGTACGCACCACTGTGGTGACCGGAGACCAGAGCCAACGACCTCATCATACTTTAAAGTACCGAAACCGCGGCTTCCGCTTTGGGCTGATCTAGTCAAGCTTCCGCCACTCCCGCAACAATGCCTAAAGCAGAGGATGGCCAATCGGAATAATTCGATTTTTGCACGTGATGCGGATGCGGTGATCAGCCCGGAAATCACCCATCCTCGAAGAGCGAGATAGTAGAATATGGCTGCTCCGAGAAAGGTACAGCTGTGGCAGAAAAGGCATCGTAACGTTACCTCCCCATGTCGTCATCTTCCATGACAATGTCTGTTTCTTTGAGAATACCAAAGCCCGCAAATTTCACGATTTTTTCATGGCAAACGCGTCCCTGTCAGTTTCTTTCAAAATAACAAACCCCCCAACGTCCATCCAATATCAGCTTTTCAACATTATCCTCTCATTCTGCCTCTTCGCCCTAGCATAGTCCCAATCGCTAGTGGGCAGCAGTGGTTCTGGAGATAGCGGAAGCACCGATTCCGGTCCTGCGAACGACGGAGGGTCTGCAGTGGCTTTAGCTTCTCCATCAATCTCCGCATCATGTGAGCTCTTTTCCCAACCTAGACCGAGGATACGCTGACGCCTAGTCTTCCAGCAATGTCCTCCGCAATGATGACTTCCTCTTCAAAGACATCCTCGATGTCTTCGACAATGAGCCCTTCGGCCACTGCGAGATCTGGTGCTGGTGCTATGAGGGCTCCGGATTGGGCTGTTGCTGCTGCTATAGTTGTCGGAGGTGCCGCGTTGGTGTAAAGATCATGTTCCCTACCGCTTGAGGTTGCGGTTGAAGAAGCAACATGATATATAGACGGAAGAATAGAAGAAGAGATTTTGCAAGATTGTGCATGTTGCACTACCCTGTTCTCCCTATACCGGGACCTATAATTCATATACTTCAGTTACTTCCTCGACATTTTTACTGAAAATGCTAGGTCCAAAAAACACATACTTCTACCAGGCTTGATGGGCCATGATGTACGAGAAGACAGACTTACCTGCTCGCCAGAGTTAGCATCTCAGTAGAAGACTTCATTGACCGCAAGCAATCGAGCTTACTGACAATATTCTAAGTTAATGTCCCCCTACCCTAGGAAAAGCAAAGTTCGAACCTACCAACAATCTTGTTCTTAAACGCCATGATCCAAATCTGCTAATTTATATCTTAGCTTCGTTTATAGCTGGATAGCTGGTTTTTGGATGTTATTGTCCTTGTCCGGTTATCAAGATATAGTCCGGTCCTTAAGGTATTACCGATATCTATCCGGACCGGACCGCTATCTCTACCAAGGCTTGGCAGGTCTAACTTCCAACATCAATCCCACTACGACAACAATCAAAAGCAGAACAATATTCAGACTCTACAATGTATGTAGGTTAGAGCAAAATTGCGCAACTTGCCAACCATTTGCCCTGGGTTTTACTAGTGAGTTAATCGAATAACTTCAACAGCTCTGTATGCTAGGCATCGTCAGATTCATGATCGTAACCTGAAGTGCGGAGCAACAGCGTCCCAACAGAGATTGCGTTGCTATCAAATCCTTCGAACGGCGGGAAACCGACAGTTCTTACAGGACGCAGAGGTCTGTGGGGGCTAGGGATCGTGTCTGTGTGCTGTTTGATTTCTTTGGTTGAGAGGCCTTGCTCGGAGAGCAAGGGGTTATAGGCTTCTAGTTGAGGCTTATATGCAAAGAACGATGAATAGAGAGGCGTTGGATATGTCGGATGTTAATATTGACATAATTTCGTTGCGTTGATGAGGCATGCGGCTAAGAACTCGAGATAGTGTTGCAATAGTGGAACACTGTTGACTCGCATGAGCCAACGACTTTGGGAGTGGACTCCGGTTCTTAGATGCTGGAGGTGGGGGGGTCATTGTCGGCCCCTGATATTCAAAATCTACATAGCGTTGGACCGCGCCCTGAGGGTAAGTTCGCAAGAAGCGATTCAGTTGTATTTAAGGAATATCTACTAATACAATACACTTTGTTATTTTGTATGAAAGAGTCCGAATCAAGCCCTTCGATACCACATGATCTCTCCAAGCGTCGTCACCAGCCAAAGAATGTTCACCAAGCCACCATCTGCGATTTTCACCAATCTTGTCTCCTCAAAATTTGTATCCAGCCCGTATCCTCTAATCCCCGAATCATTAATCTGTAAAGTACACCGGCAGACACCGGTTTGAGGACTGCCAAATAGCGAGTCCAGCGATGCATCGCACCGAGGGGGTATAATAAGTATGGGATCCCGACGCCAGTTTAATGCGACGTGTGGATTCCGACCGCCATGCAGGTACCGAAAAAAGAAATGAGAATTGAACACATCTTAGAAGACACGGTATTACAAGATCATGTCGTCTGCTCCTGTTTGGTATTGTTGTGAGAACGCCGGCTGAGTCTGTCGCTGTTGGTGGGGCATTGGCGATTGTGTTGGCGACTGCTTCGGTGATCCTTGTGGCGATGGCCTATCACAATTTGGAGTGTGGACCTTGTGGTATTTTAGGCCGTTGAGATTCTTGTAACGCTTACCACAAGTTTGGCATCGAAAAGGCTTGTGCTTCTCCATGCCGAGGGTGCCTTTATATGGAACCAACGTCTCGGGATCAACGATTGAATAGGTGCCATTAGCATTGGTCTGCAGCTTCTGCGCATTGTGGCCATGCTGTTGCAAATTAGCAGATGCGCTTTCGGGGGAGGCTCAGGACACTTACACTCTTGTGATATTTAAGTCCGTTTTGATTCTTGTATGCCTTTTCGCATCCAATCACAGGGCAGTGGAAAGGCTTTGGTACGCCGCCATCCAGTGGGGGTTCGGGTACACCAGCCCTCTTCTGCTCTTCACGTATCGTTTTGGCGAGCTCGCTGTTTTCACTATACTGAGCATCGCCTAGCTGAGTCGCAGATGTCGGAACAGGCTGGTGAGGATTGTTGAATCCTCCATTAAGGGCGAACAAACGCTTGGCAGGCTCGTCGATGCATAGGTCCAACATGTCATTACCATCTCCATAGCCAAAATGACCAAAACCCGGGTTATTCTGCATGAACTGCATACTATTTATGTCCATATTTCCCAAGTTGTTCATAACGTCCGCGTCTAGCTCGCGAGGCGTTCCAGGAACTGATGAGTCAGGTGTGTAGAGTTGTTGCTGCTGTAAAGGATGGTTATTGCTGGTGTTGTATGTGCTGAGAGTAGGCGTATTGACCGAAGATACTGTAGGGTTGTTAAGAAACATGTTGCCGTTCCTGCCGGCTGACACTGGAGTTGTAGGTTGTGAATTTCGCAATCCCTGATACTGTTGTTGCATTGGTTTTGTCATATCTAGTGTATTCATATCCAAGGGCGGTACCCGACTTGATGCTGGCTGACCAAACTGCGATCGCGCTGTTATCCTGCCCTGGTTTTGCGCTGGGTACTGATATTGCTGCGTAGCGTTGGAAGGTGGTGCGAACCCATCGTCGTCCATTTCCATATCTCCAACGGCGTCATCTTCTTGTATTGATGAGGTCCCCGGAGGCGCGTATCCATGTGAGAATTGCTGGGAACCATGCTGCGACTGTCTTGGAGTCACTGGCGTCGACGTTGTTTGTGGGGCGGCCTGACCTTGCCCGGTCAAATCGATTGTCGCTGGTCTCTCCTGTATTCGGCCTTGTCCATGTATGGCTGCAGCAGTGTTCGCTGCGACAGCTACCTTGCCATTGTACCGCTCAGGAACACCCCTGGAGTTCTCCTTTTGCAGTGATGGCGGCAATGAGCCTGTGTGCTGCTCTTCATAATGCTGTAGTAGCTCGTGTAGAGATGGAAGTGTTAATCCGCAACAAGAAAAGTCTCGCATGAAGTTGGCTTCCAGCTTCGGCAGGTAGGACGAGGAATGGTATGATGGAGATTGGTAAGCAGCAAAGGGGGATGTCCCTTGCATGATGATACTATTGAATGTCAGCATGACCTGTTTAGACCAGCAACCATTCGACATACTCGTCGCGAATCCAGCTACCAACCGAGGTACCACCCCAGCTCATCCCAGTGACCATACTGCCAGCTAGACTCTCCCTCCGTGGCTTTGCCCTATTTGAGGAGTTCATAGATATTGGCTGTGCTCCACCGCCATATTGCGACCCTGTTGCAATTCCTCCGAATCCAGATCCAAACTTGACTGGTCCCCCACCTATATCCATAGCTGATACAGGCCGCGCCTCGTTACCAGAAGTGGTTTGAAGTGCAGACGTTAGATTCGAGGCTTGCGCAAACCGAGGCGAATCGTGCCGCGACGGTGTGGCAATATCGATCGGCGTTGCTCGATTCACCATTTCTGTGTAGGCCGAGGGTTCATCGAAGAGTGGGAAAGTCGAGTCTCCAAAGTCCGATTCCAAAAGTGTCGAGTCAACGTAGTTATTGGCAGCAATACCACCGAATCCACCTTGCTTATGGTTCCAAGAGACCAGGCTCTCCTTGTCTGGTCTCCGAGGAAAGCCAGTCGGAAACCCTCTGGGAGTACCTATAGGAGTCGTTTCTGCAGTGAAGGATCGCTCGCGATCGCTCGCAGCTGGCGAGAAGTGCAAAGGCGGAGGTGTGTCTCGGGAATCCAGCTTTACGACGTGAGTGTGAGGTCGGGTAGAAGCGGTGTGTTGGTCGAGTGAAAGGGGTTTCTTGTGGAATGATATAGAGCTGGTGATTTGATGTATGCGCTGTAAGTCTTATGGTTATTGGTATTCGCGGTATTCCCCCTCCTGTAAGCCCTGATCCGAAATGTGGAGTTATGGTGGTGGTTGTACGAGTAGGATGAGGCCCGGAATTCAGCGATGACGGCTCAAGTTGCTGGATCGAGTCCAATTAAGCCGCGTGCCCAATCCCGCGGTGCCACCACAATTTGCCTCCACTCGATCCAATGGTCTCTTGCGCCTTGATTTACCTTTGGCAAAAACCGACGAGGGCAGTATTTACTGGTGCAAGAATTCAGCCGGGCAGGTTCATGCAGCGGCGAGCGAGTCAGCGACCTATGAAGCTGATCGTTGATCTGACGTCGTCGGCGAATTAAACTTCTTCTTTCCCTTCTACCGACGGCGCTTGAGAAAGCTCTACTTACCCTAAGCCTGGGCTGCTACTCTTTGAGATACCCTACTTCATCTCACAACTATTCGCATTGAGCTTTTGTAGAATCACGAACCTTTGAAGCTTTGGCCACCACGAAGCACTTAAAAAGCCGGAGGCTTCCTACAAAGCATATCACCCACACCATAAGCCTTGTATTCCCCATCATCGAATTGTTGCAACTACAGACGATGGTCTGAAGGGCAAAGTGGTACCCAAGTGGATTTAGGTTTGAAAAAGAACCGGTCATGACTCCAAATCCATTGGAACCTGCCATTAATCTGGAGGAACCATCAAACTCTAGTCGCGATGACAAGACTATTCATTCTCAAGATGCTCATTTTGCAGAGGATTCAGCCGTAACGAAGGCAGAGAAGCACGAAAGACATGGCGTTGCGGATAATGTAATGGAGTCTCCCTCGAAGAAGAGGAAATTAGACCAGAGACATGTAGATGGCGATGTGGGTCCCACAAGGAGTGAGAGGCAGAAAGGTGTCGCTTCAATTAAACCCGAGTAGGTTTCTCTAGCGGGTGCTACCCATCTCGCGCTGACGTTGTCAGGTTTCTTGTGCATCCACCTGGTAGCAGAGGTGACAAAAGCGCCACAGTCGCTGTTGATGATGCTGCAGAGGGAGCTGCTCATGGGGAAGAACCCAGAGGTTTTACAAGAGGCAACAAAAAGGAAAAATCTCGAGGTCAGAATACTAATCGCAACTTTGGAACGTCTAAAGATGAGGTAGGCTTATGCGCAAGTCGGGCAAATAGCTCAGAATTCTTACCGGGCGAGTGTCGATTTGGTGATAAGTGCAAGTTCGAGCATGACCTTCGGAAGTATTTGAAGGACTGGAAGAGGGGTGATCTTGACACTTTTGACGGCATCTGTCCCATTTGGAAGACGAAGGGCAAATGTGATGTCGGTTGGAAATGCCGCTTCGTGGGATCACATAGCCAGGAGAGGGAAACTGAGGATGGGAGGAAAGAGCTGGTGCTTATCGAAGACGATCGAGCAGGTAATAATCACAGCCAGATAACTGGGGTCTCTGACCTTGGTACCATCAATGATGTATCTACACAATCTAAGATCGACTTGATGAAACGAAAAGTGAAGACACCCAAAGCCGATAAGTTCATCGAATACATTGAGACCAGCGGCAAAGAGCTTGCGGAGATATTTCGCAGGGAGGGGAGGCAGCGTGGTGGTGAAGCGGAAGAAAATGATACCAAGAGAGAAGAGATGAGCATCGAAGACAATCGAGCCAGCTTCACTGAATCCCCTCTACTACCCTCTGAAAAGCGCAGGATCTACTTCGGACCCGAAACCCCTGTTCTTGCACCCCTCACAACCCAAGGCAATTTGCCTTTTCGCCGGCTCTGTGTTGGTCTAGGTGCCCAGGTCACTTACTCGGAGATGGCTATGAGCGTGCCGCTAATACAAGGCCAGAAGTCGGAATGGGCATTGATGCGGGCTCACGAGTCCGAAGCATTGCCTCCAGCATATCACCCAAGCAGCTCTGTTGTCAAAGATTACGACAACGCAAAAGACTTCAAGTTTGGAGCCCAGATCGCTGCCAACAAGCCATGGCAAGCGTTGAAAGCTACGGAGATCCTCAGTCAGTTGTGTCCACATTTACGAGTTCTTGACTTAAATTGTGGTTGTCCCATTGATTTGATATACAAAGCTGGAGCTGGGTCAGCTCTACTTGACAGTCAAGGGAAGCTGGAGAAGATTGTTCGCGGCATGAATGCCGTCTCTGGCGAGATTCCAATCACAGTCAAGATACGAATGGGTACGAAAGACAGCAAGCCAAACGCTCTAAAGCTGCTAGATCGCCTCGCTTATGGCGGAGAAGAGGCTAGGAGTAAGGGTAACGGCCCGTCCGGTGCTGCAGCTATTACACTTCATGGACGAAGCCGACAACAGAGGTATACAAAGAATGCGGATTGGGAGTATATTTCAAAATGCGCGGCTCTTATTAAAGGATACAACGGGAAGGGCGATGATTTGGCGGACACCGTTCGAGAGGCTGATGCCAGATTACAATCCGCAAATGGCAAGATGTACTTCCTCGGCAACGGCGACTGTTATTCTCACGTTGACTACAACACTCATATTCAAGAGGCAAAGGTTGATTCGGTTATGATCGCTCGGGGAGCACTGATCAAGCCTTGGATCTTCGAAGAGATTCAACAAGGCCAATACATCGACAAGTCAGCCACCGAAAGGCTTGCTTTGATCGAGCAGTATGTCCGGTATGGCTTAGAGACCTGGGGCTCTGACGAGATGGGCATTGGCACGACTAGGCGGTTCTTACTAGAGTGGCTGAGCTTTGCCTACCGCTATGTTCCAGTTGGTATATTGGAGCATCTGCCGCCGAGTCTGCAGGACCGCCCACCCGCTTGGAGAGGCAGGAATGATCTGGAAACGTTGTTGGGAAGTGACAATTACGTCGATTGGATCAAGATTAGGTATGCCACCGTAAGAGAGCTCTTCTCCCTTCTATTGCTGATCTTCCTTAGTGAGATGTTCCTTGGTCCCGCCCACAAGGGCTTCAACTTTCAGCCTAAGCACAAATCAAATAGCTACGAGATCGAAGCTGAGGGCTGAGCTATCCTTTTGAGACGATAATCCAGAACTTGCAGTAGGGAATAGCCTCCACGGGTCTGACAGCCTCTTGCATGCAGACTTTGTGAGCATAACACCATTGCATGAGCTACTAAAATTGATTAGAAGAAAAGTTTGATATCTTGGGTTTATTTAGAATGGCATAAGGTGGAGCGAAGCAGACATGAAAACGTGCCTACAAACAAACTGACCTAGACCTCATACAGGCATCTTGCCCTTCCAAGCAAATATTGTAGATTGGAGATCTTTGAGAGTTTGTAAATGTAGGCGCATACGGCAGGATCCTGTTTTGTCGCTTGGAGCGTTGCTTGGCATGGAAAATGACGTTCCGCAGCCTGGCCTGCTTTGGTTGCGTGTCAAATTACCAAATCCAGCCTCCTTCGTTACGCCAACCACGCTGAAGTAGGTACTATTGTAGAGTGTCAAGGTGAATCAAAGAAAGGTACAGAGACAGCACCGTTTCAAACGCTACGAGCCAAGTACGTGGCTGATCAGGTACAGCAGAAACGACATCATCCCGCCCACTTCCAAGTTGCATAACGCGCCAATATGACGCTCTACTACACTTTGGTTTGTTGACTTCCTTCCTTCCTTACTAGAACCAAACATCAACATCACCCAACCAATCCACATTACAAGCACAGCATCTGCTTTAACACAATACAACAACGATGCCTTCCCTGATATATGCTCCGGTTCTCTTCCCATACCGCTGCCCCTCTCGAGAAGCTGCTGCTAACATGCTGGCTGCTCAGGTGTTCGCCCTCCTGATATTCGAGATGACAATCTTCGGATTGCTCATCGTACCTCTACCCTACACGATGAAGCGAAAGCTCTTCACCTTCATATCTGAGAACCCTCTCATAGCAAAATTGCAGTACGGAATGAAGGTAGAGACCGAACAGCTCCGCATCTCCCCATCATACTCACAGCCTGACAGATTACATTCATCTTCATCCTGATTCTGTTTATTGATAGCGTCAACCGTGTGTACAGTGTTCAGGTCGAGCTAGCCAAGACCAAGTCGAGCAATAAGTACGGCCAATCCACTCTCGACTGCCTAGACAATCACTAACGACCCTACAGCTCCGCCATGCTCGAAGGCTCTGGCCGTATGGAAGTCCAGGCCCGCAAATTCTACTCCCAACGCAACATGTACCTCTGCGGCTTCACCCTGTTCCTCTCTCTGATTCTCAACCGCACCTACGTGATGATCCTCGACACCCTCCGCCTCGAAGAGAAGGTCAAGCATTACGAAGGTGACCCGAAAGCCCAAGGCAAGGAGTCCGATAAGCTTGCTCAAGCAGGTGGTGCTGGAGAGATTGGCAAGTTGAAGAATCAATTGGCTCAGAAGGATCGCGATATCGAGGCGCTCAAGAAGCAGAGTGAGGGTCTCAGCCGTGAATACAACAACCTTGGCGACCAGATGGGCAAGGCCGATTCGACCCCAAAGAAGGACAGGTAAAAGCAAGATCGGGCACAGATCAAGGAAAAAGACCCTCCATCCAGGTAGTCTTCGTGCACAGAAATTGGTGTGATATTGCTCCAGACAGGCGATAGGAAAAAATGGTGTGAGCATGTTTGTCTTGGTGAAGCGCCTGGCTCTTTTCCTACGTGTGTCATAGAGCGAGCAGACGATAGATGTCGTGCAATAGCGTTTGAGAATTCAGAACCTTTGACGTCTCATCGACGTGTTTACATTTCTCCCGCTCAGCTTGGGCAGCTTCACGTATTCCTTCTCGCCAAGTCGAGCGTCTTCCCCCTCTTGTTGGCCCTCCCATTCCCGCTACCTGGTCCATGGCACTGGTACATTTCCCTCCCGAAGTGTCCGCAAGCCCTTCCGGAAGTCGTCAATAACATGTCCAGTCATCCTTGTTGGTGCCAACACATCTACAACGTGAAAAGCCCACTTGATGCTATGATTGGAAGCAACAATGATTCCAAGACACGAAAGAGGACTGTGCGCGTGGGCACGGCCTAGGTCTCCCGCCCTGGGCGCTTACAACTCCCTTCGTCCTATCATGTTCCCTCAAATCGTGACTTCGACGTGTGCTTCACACTGCTTATGGCCAGTTGAGGGACTTACAGCGCATGTTGCGGAGTAGGTTTGAGCATTGCGTAAGAAGAAACACACCGCTCACCAGTCTCAAAAAAACAAGATTTAGATCGCAGCTTCTAGGAGATCCTAAAATCTTGTGATACAGCTATATCTGATGCTCTAATGCATTCTCCTGCAGCCCATTGCTGCAGCCCTGTGTATTAGTAGTACAAGTTACATCGCGTTGTTGTTGGCGTGGGTTGGATTGTTATTGACTTATTCTGGCGTCCTGTCGCGTTGCGGCGTAGAAATGAATCTCTCTTTTCCATGACTGGACGTCGACTACCTAGCTACCTCGGGTGCTGTAAAGAAGCAAAAGTCGCGGTCCACTACCTTTACAGCATTTGACTCATGCATGATTCGGTAGCGAAGTAGCTTGTACCAGGCTGCATGCTTACCTCCACCAAAAGCTGCCCCGCAGACGCTCGTTCAACTAGCCTGATACTTGACCTCAGCTTCCTCCTTCGACATAAGCACGTCTTCCACAGCATCAGTTGACCGTGGAGTGACTGCGAATATCTTCATGGTTGCCAGGACTTGCCTCTAATCATGATGGCCTTGAAATCGCCCATGCTGCCTTCACCAGATCGATCTTTGATGTCGGCTTTCTCCCCGTACTCAGAGTCCCCCACGTCGCCAGTACCCTTCCGATCACCTATCCACCGTCCGATGTATGTGCTCTACTCTATACGGCATTCGCGGGCTGATAAGTCAGGTCCAACGAGTATTCTAGATCTCTACACCCTCCTACTGCATCCTCTCCTCTTGCCTCGAGCCCGAGTGACATCGCAGACCCCTCACCTATCGCGCCGTCGTCGAATGGGACTGATACGACGGACATTGATGATACGGGGATAGAGAATGAAGATCAAGATCCTACACCCGAACCGCCAAAATTTGCGGAGCCTGCTTTGAAGCTCGAGACGGCCAATGCGGCTGTGGATGCGTTGAGGCCCAGATCGGACGAAGATGAACAGCCGAGCTCTGTCATACACGCGCCGCAAGGGTTCGACGTGTTTGTAAGAGGATCCTGTTATATTTTATACGCTTGAAGTGCTGACGAATATAGCACCGGTCCACCTCTCAGGATTCATCAAAACATAGATCATCACCCCCATCGATACGGCGCTCTACGCCAGTACCGCACCAAGAATCGGATGTCATTGTTGTAGTATCGCCAACGGAGGGTGAAACCGGAGGAGAGAAGGTAGGGATGCTTTCGTCCGACGTCCCCTACTTTCAGCTGATGTCTGGGCAGAAGCCTGAAGGTAGCCCGATCTCGCCGCCTCCTCTCCAGACCACCATACCACCCGCAAGAGACTGGTCAGCAACCCCAAGGGCCCAAACTAGGCCGGATATAGAGGTGCAGTCATTGGACCCTAAGAGACCCACACAGTCACGCTCTAGCTCTCGTTCGAGCAATCTTGAAGGTACGAAAGGTCTAGTATTGCTGTTTCATAGTCTGATTTGAATTTAGATATCCCGGAAACCGAAGCCACTGGAAACAGATTTGCGGATCAGCACGCCTCCCTCTTCGATCACACTGTCGAGCGCTTTCAGGAAACAGCCGATGAAGTCGCGGCGCTCAAGCTTGCACTGAGCGAGTGCTGGACACTTTGTAATACATTGGCCGGTCTTAGCTACATCCATCGTGAGAGGATTTTCAGTGACGAGAGGACTTTCAGCTTCTCTGCAAAAGGCGACATACAAGGACAGGCTTGGAAGTCATGTTGGAGGCTGTGCCAGAAGCTTTACGAGACACGAGATGAGGAGATAGCCACCCAAGTGCGGCCAACACTAGACCTTTGCCGTGAATTTTGCCAGTGTCTATTCGAGGTACGGAGGAGGGATGATGATGTGGCTGATTCGGTTCTTCGGGTCAGCTTCGAGCTCAACAACCACCTCTACAATACCCACGACCGAACTCTTCCAGAAGCATTTCGAGAACGGACGCTGGACTTCTATATCACGCTGTGCCACCGTCTGATGAAGCAACGATCTGATCTGGCTCGAGAAACAGACTCACTGCTTGAAGCCTGCTGGTCACTCGCAGAAATGCTCTTCAGCCTACGACAAAACAAAAGAGACGGCAAACCTGCAGACGAAGAACTGCTAGGCTCAGCTGTACAAGCATGCTGGGAACTCTGCGACCTCTTCCGCGAAGGCTGGACACAAATACGACCAGATCGTGGTACACCTAGACCCAGCCAAACAACCTTCACGCAAGCTTTCCAGCAAGCCAAACAGTCCCAAATGGTGGCTCCCTTCGCTTACGTCCCTGAGTCAGAAGATGAATCCGAAGACGAAGATTTTGGTCGAGCGAATCCAGAGACACCGACTACTGTCTTTGAAGACACTCAACAGATGTCTCCTGACGAGGGTCCGGTGCCTAATATCCTTGTCCTAGGCCCCTCCGAACAAAGCAGCCGCGGGCAACAACCGCAGCATCAACATCAGCCACAATGGTCTTCCTCTGCCAGCACACTAAGCGGCTACTCCCAGGGTTCCGGCCGGACTACATCCTCTACCTCGACGATAATCGACCCTCGAACCACGCCCACCTCTGCAGAAGATCCACACTTGACTTGCCTCAAACTCCTGATAGTGAAAGCAGCCATGAACATCGGCTTCCAGCGCAACGCTCCCTCCACACTGGCTGCTTTCGTGAAATCTATACCGACGAGCAGCTTTGGCACCCAAGCATGGCAGCTACAATTACTGGAAAGCTACAAGAAGCTGGTTGCATCGGATCCAGGCTTCAGGAGTCCTGGTCCTGTAAGAAGAGCCAGGGCCGCAGATGTAGCGAGGAGTGTGCAGTGGATGGTGGGAAGTCATGGGCAGTATGCATGGCTGAGAGATTTGTATCGACTAGTGTTTGGGTTCCGAGTTGAGGATTTGCAGGAGAGGGAGAGTGTCTTTATCCAGAACTGATTTTAGAGGTATCGTGCCACTCTTGGCTTTTGGAAGCAACGGTGGCCCTTGTGAGCATGGTGTTCGGTTTGGGTGGTCATTCTTCTCGTTCGCTCAAGTCGGCACCTTGGATTTCGGATACCCCATTGTAGCGCTCGATACGTTCGGAATTCGTTCTATATAAGCCGTCCCACGCAACATGTAATCTACCTAATCCATGATATTATGTAGCTCAGAATCTCGAAACGCCGATGCTTTTCCGGAGATCCTAAATACCACCCACGCGATTTCTGGCTTCGGTGCTAGATGCTATACAAGGCCAAAATTTCAGAGTGCGAGAGGCTTGATGGAGCTAAAGCTTGCACTTAAGATGATGCCGCGAAGAGAGTTGTAGAGACGATCCTGATACGAAGCAGGGATTTGTAGCTTTGACTGGGAAGTTAAGAGGACTGCAGCAGGATGCATCTGCGATCTTCAAATCTGGCTTGCACAAGAATGATCAACGCGATAGAACTACAAGGAGCTTATCAGTCCTGTTGACTCAACCAAAAAAAAGTGCCAAAAAACATACAGCAGCCAGTATCCGCTGGTGGTCACCCACCCAACTACTAATTGGCCGATTTAAGCCGAGTATTCTTTAGTTTATGGCCGTATGTAGAGAGATTGTGTATAATAAAATCTATAACGTGCTGGTTTACCCCAAAAATTACAGGTGTTGATATTATTCTAGCACCACATTTACTCTAATGCATGTGTGCTACAACCTAATTGCCAACCATCTCTTAATCAGGACCATCATTAGGAAGCCATCAAGTAACTTTCGTTGCTCCCAAGGGTCTAACACCGCCAGCGCGCACCTGCTCGAGTGCCGTTTGCTTTCTCCATAAGGGCGAAGGCTCAGGCACACAACACTCCACACCTCCAAACCTAGAAAAAGGCTTCCTAGAATTTGACGCCCATGCATAACATGAGCTCATTAGGCTCTTGGAAATGGGGTGCTCAACATGCCAACTTCCTTTTCACTGATACCCAATTCTTCCATTGTACGAAACTCTTTTTCACTTAGCGATGAATCGAAAGTTCACTCCTTTCATTCATCTATCATGAAGTCTTGAATTATGATTTCAACTGCCCTATCTTCTCCGTCACGGCTCCCACTGCGCCATCCAGCTTCTGCTTCACTTTCCCCTTCGGTTCCCCTTGTCCTTGTAACGATGTCGAATCCTTTGGCAGCTCCCTGTTGAACGGTATAAACTCGGGATTCCCCGGCATGTACGGCCTCAGCACCTCAGGGATTCTGAGACCATCCTCTGTCTGATAGTTCTCTAGAACACAGCAGAGTGTCCTCTCCGTGGCAGTCAATGTCGAGTTCAGCGCATGAACATAGGTCTTTCGACTGTCGATTTCTTTCTTTACTCCGTAGCGGATGTTGAGTGCACGGGACTGATAATCGGTACAATTGCTGCAAGAGACCAGTTCCTTGTACTCGCCTTGATAAGGGAACCATGCCTCAAGGTCGTACTTCTTGGCAGCGGCGTTATTGAGAGCACCCGAGACAATAGCTACGACTTGGTAGGGGAGACGGAGAGACTGGTAAAATTCTTCCGAATTTGCGAACATTTCGTCGAAGGTTTCCCAGGACTTCTCAGGGCTAGTGAAGACGAATTGCTCGATCTAGGTACAATGTCAGTGCAAAGAAATTGAACAAGATGCATGGTCCAATAACCTTTTCAAATTGATGAACGCGGAAGGTACCCCAAGCATCCTTTCCGTGGGATCCAGCCTCTTTCCTAAAATTTGTGCTGTAGCCTCCATACCTAAAATCATCAGCACGTTCTGCCCCTTTCTTTCTACGAAACATACTTGATAGGCAACTCATTTGGTTGCAGCCATTCTTCCGCGTGCATTGCGGAAATTGGCTGTTCTGAAGTAGCGATCAGGTATTTGTCCGTAGCCGAGTCTTTATCCTCGGTGACCTTGTAAAGCTCCTCGTCGAATTGTTCCAGTTGTGCGGTCTTGGCCATAGCTTCCCGAAGCATGAAAAAAGGTGGTTGACACAGAGTGTATTTCTTCTGCCGCAGGAAATATAGACCGTAATTCACCAATGCCATATTCAAAAGGAGTCCATCGTCAATCAAGCAATAACCTCGATGCCCAGCCACTTTCACTCCTCTTACTGGATCGTACCCGTTGATCCGTGTAAGAACTTCATGATGCGATAGGCAGTCTCGCTTCTCGACCTCCGTTCCCTCTGGCTTCCATGTCCGTATTTGGGCATTGTTGTCCTCATTGTCGCTGATAGGGACGGAGTCGTGAACGTAGTTCCCGACTGTCTTCAGCTTTTTCTGCAGTAAAGCGTCCTTCTCTTGTGCCGAATCGATGAGCAACTTCTTGTCTTTCTCAAGTTTCACCTTCTCCTCTAGCAGCTCTGTAGCGTCTCCTTTTGCCTACACATCTCAAGCCTCAGCGTCTCATATCTTCGGGACGGACTGGCCCACACCGGTGCCGCACCTTCTTGATTTGTCCGATTTTCTTCTGCACAGCGTTGATTTGCGCTCCGATTTGTGATGCATCGTAGTTCGCTTGTGCCCCATTAGCCCAGTCTCTCAGGAAAAGCGTGGACGAATAGCACACTTCTCTTGTGGTCCTCGAACATATTAATGATGTCATCCACTATTGATTCAGGAGCATGACGGCGGCGTTGAGACTCTTTAATCTTCTGTGGGTCACCACCTCGCTCCACAATGAAGTCTTGGATGTCGAGCACCATTGTGGGCAATTAGGAGGGTATGTGGAACGAGAAGGAGGACTGGAAAACAAAGAAAATTCGGATAACTTTTGCTCCAGGATACGGGTCTTCGTTGGGACGCTCTTGAGAGGGCAATAGTAGAACTCTTGGTCAGAGCAACAAGATCTCGGGTTTTCCTCGGCTGTTCCTGCCAAGCCTGCGCTAGGTTATTAATTACCTTCTCTTATTCTAAAGTGTCATGGCTGTTTAGAAAGGATTTATTTCCATGATGCGAGGTTGGGAAAGCTCTAGAAGAGCCTTGCTGTACAAGCTGAAGCGTGAGACCCCTACCCACAGATCTAAACGATCTCCGTGAACATATACGCAGCTTGCAGGTCCCGAACATCTTGGCTCTTCTTCGTTGTTGAGAAGATTTACCATTTGGCACGCCAGGTATCTGCATGGTGGAGCAGTACCTAGTTGATGATCCTACAATCCTACGAGTCTGACTCATTTGTACCCAATCTTAGATCAGAATTTTACTACTTTCCAAGTCCTATGTTGAAGTCGTTATTGTCTGCGTGTGGTGGCTCAAGTTGAAGAAGCGCTTATTCTCGACCTGGATTCTATTTGCTTTCCTTCGAAGGAAAATTGAAAGGGGTAAGCATGTAAGATCATGATTCAGACTACCACGTTATAACCGCTTATTGCAAAACTATCAAAACTTTAATAACTACTATACAAATATAGCTTTAATATATTCTAAGCTTTTAAATAACTAAAATCCGTAGTGATTAAGAGATACAGGGTTTAGCTGATTTCGCGCTGATTTTCGACGAAGGCTTGGCGTAGGTCGGCGGAAATTTAGGATTCACCGACCTACGCTAAGGCTTCGCACGAAATCAACGAAACCCTACGTACCCTAATAAATATAGATCCTAATTATCTAAGAATTGATGGTATAGTAGGGATGTAATTAAATAATTACACTCAAGGTTTTAGTAGCCTTACGATAATTGGTTATGGCGTAGTGGTTTGAATTAAGAATTTCGGATTGTGGATTTGGTGCGGCATCCAAAATTCCAAAAAAATTTAAAACGGGGTAACTAAGCACACGGCACAGCGGCATACGAGCGCTGACAGGACCCTGCAGAACCACTCTTAACGACAAGCTTCTTGCTTCCTCAGTCGACTCATGGTGAACATGTCGTCCTATACTGACACAGACCCTTGATATGCTTGACCCGCTGACTGCTCTCAGTGTCGCAAGCGCAGTTATCCAATTAGTTGATTTCGGACGTAAGCTGATTTCCCAAACCCAAGAGACATACTACACAGCAAATGGTGCTACGAAAGAAAATGTGACAATAGGAGAAATCACAAAGGACATCAATGTCCTCAATCGTAATCTCAAAGACAAAAAAGCCTCGCTTGAGGCACCAGGCGCAGCCGATGTAGCTCTTGAAAACCTCGTTACCTCGTCCCAAAAGGTAGCGGAGGAATTACTCCGAATTCTTGCGACCTTGGAAGTTTCAAAGATGCGACGCCATGGAAAAGATTCAGGAAGGCTTTCAAGAGTACGCAAGAAGCGCGTAAGGTGAAGGAAATTGAGTCTCGCTTGAACAAGATACAGAGGCAAATTGATTCCCACCTGCACTGCATGGTGAAGTATGTACCCAGTCGTATTGTAGGCTTGGCTGATTGAGTTTGGTATAGCGATCAGCATTCTGCGTTATTGGCGAGACTGAACGAGATATCCAAAGAGCATGCAAACTTACGGCTAGAAAGCTACTTTCAGATGGAACAGCTAAAGAAGGAGATACGCGATAATACGAAGCAACAAGCCAAGAATAGTAGTTGGGCTCAATTTCTAACGGAGAAACTCCAGACTTTGGCGGAGGAGGGTGGAAGAATCGCCAATGAAGAGAGGGTCCTCCAGAGCTTGAAGTTTGATGAATGGGAAAGAAGATTCAACGTAGTCAGCAAGGCGCACAAGCAAACCTTTGACTGGATGCTACAAGACTACAATGACTCTCAAATACCGCCCACTGGCTTCAAACGTTGGCTTCAAGTTGACAACAGTATCTATTGGATCGCAGGAAAGGCTGGATCAGGAAAGTCGACTCTCATGAAGTTCCTCAAAGAACATCGAGACGTCCCAAGGTATCTCCAAGACTGGGCTGGTCCTGGCGTCAAGGTCATTGTACTGCATTGGTTCTTCTGGAATGCAGGCTCGCCGATGCAAAAGTCTAGGGAAGGACTCTTTCAATCGCTGCTTTTCCAAGTTCTACGAGAGTGCCCTTGGCTCATACCCATTGTCTGCGCGACAAGATGGGAAGATAACAGCCTCTATGGCGAAAAGAGCAGTCTGTGGACACTCGATGAGCTCTCGGATGCGTTTGACATCCTCGCACAGCAGCCCCTCGTCAATTATCGATTCTGCATGTTCATCGATGGCTTAGACGAATACGACGCTGCCCCTAGTGAGATAATAAGGATTCTGAAACGAATAGCAAAATCCCAAAGCATCAAGCTGTGTCTTTCTAGCCGTCGATGGAACGACTTTCAGATGGCTTTTGGGGACGGTAAAAGCGACAATTCGATCCTACTTGAGAATTTCACGAAGCGTGACATTGAATGCTTTGTACGAGATATCCTCGAAGATGACGAATCTTTTACAGAAGCAGAAAGGAAAGATAAGCGTTACAACATGTTTATTAACGACGTCATCAGGCGAGCCAAAGGTGTGTTCCTGTGGGTGCAATTAGTGGTTACGAGCCTCCTAAAAGGATTGGGTGAAGGAAACCGATTGGAAGACCTTCAAAACAAACTCGAGACTATGCCAAAAACTCTCAAGAAATACTTCCAGCAAATTTTCGATAGAATTGACGAAAGTTACTGGACCGAGTCAGCCAAGATTCTTCTGACTACTGCTTAAGTCATCTCATTCCTCGTATCCCATTTCAATTCGCATTTAAAGTCGAAAGACGCATCGCAGGAGTGTTCGCTCTTATACACTTCTCAAAAATGTCTTACAATTCGCTACGTAACCTTAGATTGTAGTACTGACTAGGAGACGGCGAACAGGCATGCTGTGCAGCCTCTTTCCATAACAGCATATCATTACCTGGAGAAAGAGGAAAAAGAACCTGGATATGCACGGAGAGCTCCCATTCAGCCCATGTCTGACCGCCAACTGTCGAAGGTCTGTGACGAACTCAGCAATCGCCTGAACTTCTTGTGCAGGGACTTGCTTGAAGTCAACCAGATTACCATGGACAGGAAATTTGTTGACTATAAAGTGGACTTTCTACATAGAACGGTCAAGGATTTCCTGATGGACAAACAAATGCTAGAGCAACTGATGCAACGTGCGACTATACATCATTCAAAAGAGTGGAACGCACACCGATCTCTATGCAATGTAGCGCTTGCGAGGGCAAAGTCTTTGCCCCTCCAGGATGGTATCCATCACGGAATAAATATGGTCTTCTCTCTGGTCGATGAGTTCATGTTCTATGCCCACATGGCTGAGCACGAAGGGGGGTTTTCCGACTTCGAAGTACTCGACGAATTCAACCGTGTGCTATCAAGGTATGCCAAAGCTGACATGGACTGCCATTGGACGAATGGGCGCGACCCACCCACAGGCATGTACTTCGAAGAAGCCGAGAAATGCACTTTCCTTGCATTGGCGATTCAATCTCGCCTCCGTATATATACGAAGACAAAGTTAGACTGTAGAACCAATGCTCTGTGGGCCAAACGCGGCCGACCATACCTGGACTACGCCCTACGACCAAACCTTGTAACTCCAACGAATATACCACATTATATCAAATACATCGATTTCAAGATGGTTGGGATGCTTCTGGATAAGGGAGCAGACCCCAATGAGAAGGTATCGATATACGGAAACGTCACAGTGTGGGCTCTTTTTCTCCTTTCATGCTACGACAGAAGCGGCACTAGTGGACCGAACACCAAAGAAACCTGGTTTAAAGCCGCAAGAATGATGATCACAAAAGGGGCCAATCGCAGACTGAAGATCGAAACTACCCGCAAAGAACTTACCACCGTGGGAAGCGAGGGCCGTGCAAAGACTACAGCGAAATTGAAGGAGCAGGTGACCCAGGGAGGCACTCGTACGGTCGAGTACGAAGTACCGGTCGAGCTCACAGCTATGAACATACTTGAAGGTATCTTTGGGGATAGCAGGATGGATGAGCTCAAGGCAATTGTGGCCGACACCTCTAGCTGGAGCGTATGGAACATAATGGGGTGGACGTGATCGATTCAAATGATTCCATTCGTTCAATACCCCCAAGGCTTGACTTACAAACACGATCTGACGCCATCGCTCGCTCCCAGTCCTCAGCTGTCCCAGCCATACTCCGCTACGATCTTATCGCCAGCAGTGGCTCCAGTCAGAAACGCCGTACTCTGCGTATGGTTACTACAGCCGCACCAGGTCTGCTTCACCCCGGCGAACGCAGATCTACAGACAATCACTTACCTTGGCAAGATAGGCACTACACTCATATCCACAACCCTCGACTATTTCGTCTCTACGACCCGGAATTCACGATCCGCGCACGCTCCCTTATCACCCGCCTTACCCACCATGACGTTGCCTGTCATATGCCAGGTACTGACCATCGTTGTTCTCCAATACTTCAGTATATCTTCATCACTGAACTCACTATCTGACGCGTCCGCCAACGTGCTTTCTAACATCGCCTCAAAATGCGCGTCTGTGGAGTCCATCTTGCTCTTCGGCCCATGCAACATGCCCGTCGTATCCTCCCGGAAAGCCTCGCCATTCACAACACGCAGAACATCCGGGGTAGCCTCGATCGCGATACCGCGACCAAACGAATGAGAGAAGAACCTAGGATCGCACCTCGGCGCCACAAGCGGATCAGCCGAGTGCAGCGTCACTTCCCCCGAGTTTTCAGAAGTCAAGACAAAGACGAAAATGGTCATCAAAGCTTGAGCCGTAGCAGGCTCTCTCAGCTGATCCGGCGATGGGCCATTAAGAAGAATTTCATACAGCGGCACGTCGGCTTGAACAAATGACGTTTCCGGTCTTTAGGAAGAGCCTGGAATTGGGTGCTCCGATATATCGCGTCCTTCTGAGCCAGCGGTGTGTATGCAGCAAATTTCCGATAATGATCCTGTCTCGTCGAGCTCCCATTGTGTGCGCGCTGCGTTATTTATATGGGACGGTCGTGGGAGGCACGCGTCCATGTCGAGGTTACGTGGGAGTGGTATTAGAGGCCTTTTCCGATGGCTACTAGGTCGAGGATGACGGGATGCCGAGTTTCTTGAGAAGCTTGGCGTCGCCTATACCAGAGAAGAGTAGGAGCTTTGGGGAATCGAGGGCGCGCGCTGAGGTTATGACATCGTGCTTTGCTAGAACCTGACCGCTATCTATCGTCTCAACACCGATCGTCTTGACTGGGTAGTCAGGGGAGAATATCACCCGTGCTATATGCGTGTTTACGAGGACATGAAGATTGTTCGGGGCATTAGTGAGTAAAGCTTTCGCATTTATACGAGCGCCTTTATTGGCTGTGCTCGGCACGAATGATAAGCCCAGTGGGTTCCCAGAGTTCAGATCAGGGTGTACGGGATACTGATAGTCAATGTCAGTAAGCTTAGCGAAGTGGAAGGCATGAACGATATTCACCTCAGATGCTGCGTACCTGTCGATGAACGCCGTGTTGCTCTTCTCCCAGACTCCGGGGAAGCCAACCTTGAGAGGCCTAACAACATCATCAGCATTGCGCATAATGAGAAGCTTCGAAGATAGAAGCGGGACATACCCATCTTTACCATGGTTATCTGCTGAAGGGCTGATGTACTTTTTAAAGCCTGCAGGGACAGGGGGCTGGTACGATTCAAGCTTTAACCACGCATCAGTGTTTGTCTAGATACTGCTTTACGAACACTTTACCGTCTTCAATTTTAGAAATGGTCCCAACTCCACTCCTCGTCTCCGACAAGGTCGGCTATTTCCTCAAAGTCATCGTTGCGTCCAACATTCCGGAGAGCTGTTAAGCAATTAGATCTCGAATTTTCTGGATAATAGAGAAGCACTCTCACAGAAATTGATCGAGCTGCTCCCTCCAGATCCCTTTCCACGATCAAAGCCCACGACTGAATTGTTCAAATGCTCTTGGAGGCACAGTCTGGTAGTTCCGATGTTGCAGTCGTAGATTTTGTAGTCGGCGTAATGCTCATGCATATTCCAAATCTGAGCAAGTATTGTCAGATTTAACGCTCATTTGACACTTCTCAAGCATGTCTTCTGGTTGTGGTAGGAGGACAGATGGGGAAGAAAGCGCTCCGAGGAGCGCGAACCCTGGGATTGAGTCTACACAGCCATGGTTCGGCATCTATCGTCATACTCTTGTCATCGTTGTTGCCACCAGCTTCTACCAGAAGCACACTTGGGCGCTTCTTGCTACGAGCGAGACGAGATGCGACTGCACGTCCTGAGGGCCCAGCTGATCGGAAGTTAGCAGATCATACTACCATTTGAGCTGTTGTTGATTACTTACCGCCAACAATGATGAGGTCGAAAATTTCTGCAGAAGTAGAATCCATATTTGTGCCGTTGAACTTCTGTTACCAAATAATATCTGGGATATCGGGAATCTACCTGTACTTCCAGTAGCTGACACACGGTACATTGCATACGCGAGCATGACAGATATATAGTACGTTGACCTTTTTGCACGGTAAGCTGAGGCTTACAGGAACACAATGATCAACCCGCGGAGTGGCCCAATAGGACATGGCAACCAATCAACCCCTCAAAAGAGAGGTAAGACGCCTACAAAACATCATGATATACCGTATGAATGCGAGGACTGGACCAATTGGTATGGCGAATTTTTCTTCTTCCCACGTGATCTTCTAAGCCGTCCCCCAGTTGGGTGACCGCGAGCTGCTAATGCAAGGTACCAAAGGGGCTAGCTCCATCGACGGCTTACTCAGTACTTAGCACAACACTGGCCTTCTGGTAAACATTATGGTGTGGCTAGTTTCTCCATCGAGGTAATGAAGGCGATGCTGAGCGAATAGAACCTAGGTACATGTCAAACATCACAATACGTACTTATGTACTTTTACCACGCGACAATCCCATCAAATCCGTCTGTCACCGGGATATCACATCAACGCCATCGCTCCCCAACTCAAAACGCCTTGCTTGCGAAACATCGTGATGAAACCAGCGTTGAACGGTATGTTCCCTATGACGAGGGATCGTAATTCTTGTACGCACAGCTGCAGAAATCTCCTGCCGGCTCCACTATATAGCCACTCGTGACTCGACTTCCTGTCTGCCCGTTGTTCATGTTGTAGCATTCTGGCACGTCCTCTCCACCTCCTATTGACTGAGTTGCATCTACTGCAAAGTTCCAGTCTGCAAATGCCCCGCCGGCAGGAGCGCCTGCTGCACCACTTGGCTCGGCTGCTCCAGCTGGTGAGGATTTAGCGCTTGCGCTGGTAGAATTCGAAGGGTACGATTTAGCCTTCTTCGTATACAAGTCGGCCGTAAATTGTGTAGTATTGTAAAAGCATCTGACGTTGAATAGTGGGAAGACCACTTTCTGTACAGTTGTAGTAAAGGTGTATCGCTCATTTGTCGAGCCCTGGTCTAGAAGTGAGAGTGTAGCGTTCGAGAAATCGATGGCGAAAGGATTATTGGTCGACGAGATTGTAAGATTGGGCCCAGAAGCTGCGATGATCCAATTGAAAGTCGCCATCGAATTAGTAGGGTCTTGTGAGAATGTCACAGAGGGTTCGCACTTCCAGCTTGCGTGGTTGGAGGTACAGGCTGTTGAGGTAGTGTCGAGGAAAGTTTCCAAGGTGTAAGATCCGGCTGGGAAAGGGCCGATGCCGGGTGAGGAGCTGGAAGGGGGCGCGGAGCTGTGAGAGGGCGAAATTAGCAGCATTCCAGCGCCCACATAGAATTCAAGGTCAAAACAAACCTGCTGTGCTTCTTGTGCAGGCCAACGACCAAACCAACAATCAGAGCTATCATGCAGGCAATCACCAGGATCGCTATCAAGCATATCCGCCTCCACCCTCCTCTTCGCGCAACATATGCATTGTTTCTTAAATCTTCAAATTTCTCCCCTTTCGGCCCTGTCACATCCCACAAGCTATACTTGGGTGGTTCATGTCCATGGCTGTAGCGTGGGGGCTCTCCAAGAAACCTCCGGCTGAAGGTGCGATTATGTGGTTGATGAGTGGGCAGTGGTGGAGGCGCACTGGAGTCCTCTGCTATTATTGATAATCTGTGATCAAGAGAGCTGGCTCGCGACCCGGCTCTACTCCTCCTCGACCCACTGTTTGAATGACGCGCTGGGGGGAAGTTGGGAGAGCCAACAAAGTCCATCGACATGATGAGCCTCAGGTGGGTACATGAAGCCGAGGTTAATTCCGCAGGGTGATCCAATGTACTTGGATGGTGTGTCGAGGTCGACGATAAAGGATGAAAACTGAAGGGCGAGGGCGACGACCACGACGAGGACGAGATGAGTAGTGCCAGGTCTTGGAAGCCTTCGTGGCTTTTGATTGAGGCCAATTCGACCAACGAGCTTAATATCTTCTTCCTCGATGAACGATTGAAGGAGTTGGTTGGTTGATTCCGCGAGTGGTGGGGGGCACCTTCCCTCGTAAGGACCTAAAAAGCTACCTAAAAGCTAGAACTAGGTACCTAAAAGCACCTAAACTGGCAGGGAAGCGTGGGAAGCGTGGGAAGCGGACACCGAGAATTTTGAGCTTATTTAAGCTTGCATTTCATCTGTTGATAGAGACTTCAACAACGAACCATTGCGTATCACCACTTTCTTTCAAATTGTCTTCACTCACCCCTCTAAACCGAACATCTCCGAAGTCTGCCAGAGTGACAATTACATCTTTCCATTTGTTAGGATAAAAACAGCGTCCTGTCCTCCAGCAAATGTGTCATTGTTCCGGCGAGATGATCTAATCTCCCGAATAATGCCTCATCTCTACCTATCAATTAGACAGGAGCATGTCAAGTTCGTTCTTGTTTGTCGTGCTTCAATCCGAGTCGTGAGGGCTATTGTCTTCCTTCGTCCGCGGGCTACGACCACGAGAGGTATTGGGCAGGGAGACCATCATTGGCCCTTCTGAACCTCTGTGAGCGGAAACGCATACATCAGTGATCATCTTCATTTTCAGCATTTGTTGTATGTTTTTGATAACAATCGCTACTAACAAAGGATGCACGAGATCCTTCTCCCTTGCCTTTCTTCCGTTCCTCAAAGCACGAATATGGAGGGTGCTTTGAGCTACAACTTCTACTTTCCCAATTTCAGCCATCACAGTTTGTAATGTCGACACTCACGCGCATCATGTGGATGCTGCAAACGGATGGCGCGTTGTTATTGCCCTTTGTCTCTGCTTTACCGCCTCAAGTCTTTCAACAGACACTATCTACCAGACTTCAAATTTCTTTGTTGCATCGGTAGATAGGCGTTTCCAATTAGAGCCACAGTGCTCAATTCTCCTGGTCAATGTCTTCTTGCTGATACACTCCCAAAATCCCAAAGCACGCGAAGCATACTTTTGCCACTCTCTGCGTGAATTATCTTGTACTTTCGACCAAGTCACTTCAGAAACACTCCACGGCAAACAATAGCCCGGGGAAGATGACACCACAGATGAAAAACGGGAAAGGTTTGAGGAGAAAGAGAATTGACGACACTCAAGATGAACCTGGCCCCGCAAATAGCTCTAAGAAGCAGCGCTCTCGCGAACAGCCACGAGGTGCTGATCATGCAGGCGCAGCGCCACCACAGTCGACCTCAAGACTCGAAATACCGCAAGCCGCTCCTGCAGACCAACAGAGTCCTGATCTCACCAACAACAAGCAAAAACGAAAACCAAGGCCTGTAGGTCCAAAGGGCAGCACTCCACCACCAAGGAGTCCTGGCAATTCTTCCACATATTCTGATCCCGCTGAGATGTATGATGTCCCACCTGAGTTCGAGCCCGAGGGTCGAGTGGCCGTGGACGACCCACATCAGTGGAAGAGAAAAAAGGGATTAGCTGCCAAATTTATACACTCGGCCTCCGGTATTGGATCAACATGGATTGGCAAGAGACCTCTTGGTGCCGGAGCGTTTGGTATTGCTGGCCTTTGGGAGAAGTATGATAATGATGGTAAATTGACACATGTAAGTCTCGAAATTCCGTGAGATCATCCAAATACTGATCTTTGCCACAAGCAAATGGTTATCAAACAGTTGAAATATATTGACAACATGCCTGAAAATGTCGTGCCGGAAGAGGTACAATTTATGGCAAAGATGCAGAAGACCGGCCGTGCAGGGCTCGTTGGTCTCATTAATTACAGGCGTTACCACAAACACAAGAAACATCGCATATATCAGGAATTCTGTCCTTATGGAGACCTGGACAAACTTGTCAAAAGATACAGGGCATGGAGGTATGTTCACGTCATGGGATTCGGTATTAGATGCATTGACTTAGCTTCGATAGGCGGTACCTGCCCGAACCTTTCTTATGGGATACTTTTCACTATCTTGTTGAAGCGGCTGCAGCGATGGAGCATGGATTTGACCAGGATTCCATCAGAATGGAAGTGGTGCATAAGGACATAAAGCCTGCCAACGGTAAGTCCTCTCGCTCATTGTCAAACCGGTCATAAATGCTAATCACAAGACAGTCTTCCTGGCGCTCGAGGATAATGATCCAAATGCTTCTTTTCCTTCTTATCCAATTGCTAAACTTGGAGACTGGGGGTTGGCTCAACGAACGTGGTCACAAGATCCTAATAATCCCCAACGATATCAAAGCGGAGGAACTCCTGACTACATGGCACCCGTGAGCACAATGCATACTGGCACACTCAAACTTAATGCTGATTCTAAGCCGATGTGTAGGAGCAGCGCTTGCCGCATCCAGGGTACACAAATGACCACAAAATACTTTCTCACACAAACGTCTGGGCTATTGGCGCAACCATGTTCGAATTACTAACATTGGAGAGAGTCGATGACTTTTTTGCCAAGCAGCACAACGGCGTAAGTCGTCGACTCAATGGCCCTGCGCTCCTCGCACGCTACCCATACCAGAACCTGATGAAATCAATCTTGAGATGCCTTGAACCATTGCCCAAAGATCGTCCCACCATCGAACAACTTCAGGAATCCATTGAACGCGAGAGGTCGAGGGTTGCCTACTCTGCTCGACCTGCAATTATGAGTACATATCCGGATACAGACACCCGTCTGTACTACAAAGGGAACGAGATCGAGAAGATGGCACCAGGATGGACAAGAGATACTTCACTTATTGTCTACGCAGAAGGCCCCGACGACTGTTACGGTGATCCTGACCTCCGTCCACTGAAATACCCATACTTCGCTAATTACGATCCCAATTTCAATGGTCGTGACGATAGTTCTGATGAGCATGGTCCCAATGAGCATAGTCCTGATGAGGATGATGAGGATGCCGATAATAATGCGTCTGGCCATCAAGGGAATCCGATCAATATTTCGTCAAGCAAAGCAGCATCGGCCGGTGCAGATCCTGCAGAATCTCGATCTACTCCAGACAGCAGTGGCACTGCCAGAAGACGTGCCATCAAAGAGCCCCCGAAAAACGCTGCAATCCTTGGGCCTTCAGCAGCTAAAGGAGAAGCGAAAAGAAAACGTGAAGAGAGGGAGATTGGGGAGGATGATGGCCGACTGAGAACAGAAGATGAGGATAGCCCGCTATTCAGTCCGTTGACTGGTTCTGAGGGCAGCGCCGGAATGAGTATGAGCAGTGGAGACTTGAGTACGACGATCTTTCACCACGGATCACAAGGAGGTGAGCTGACGCCGATAGCAGATACCCCAGGCAGCTATTCAAGCTTACTCCAACAGAGAGATCAGGCCCAGCAAGTGGGCACTAAGGGTTCTCGGCATGAGATCGCTTCACCTCAAGAAAGAGATCAAAGGCATCCCCCAGGTAGCAGAGGCTCTTGTGAGCATCACCGTCTTCCCCAATCAATTGACTAGACTCAATTAGTAGGTGGCAGAAGTCCCCTTTCTACAGCTAGGACAGCCCTTCAGATGACCCTAGAAGATATGATCTCACTGTTCCCGCCTACAAGGCCTTCACAGATTCAGCAGACAGGTGCCGAAACTCTGGCCCTTCTGGTCGCAAGTCACAGAGAGGCCGAACGTACGGGAAACGAACGTACCTTGTGGGGGCTAAATCGAGTGGCTGGCCGTGTCATCGGAATATATCGAGAGGCTGAAGATAGGGGGGATGACCGTACTATGGGGGCGCTTGGGGATGCTTATGATATGAGTACGCGGGCTGGTGCGGCTATGAGAGCAAGGGGTGAACGTTGACGAGGTTTAGGTCCCGAGGATGGGTCCGTGAGGGTACTTCGAGATTGATGGGACGGATTTTGCTTGAGGCGATGGGAGTTTGGTTGGTAGAGATTGTGTATGCGGGATTGGAAGCAGTGGGATTGGAGCTTTACACGCCTAATAATGCAGCGCCTGATTTGCGACTCAATAGATCATTAAACAAGTAATACCATGAATTACATTCGGAGGAGACATTACTCATCTATAACATCGTACTATCCACAGCATCAGCCCCCTTATTTGCTCCCACCGCACCTGTCCCCTCCGGCCGCTCAGCAACCCCATCCGCATCCACAACAACCACAACCCCTTCTCCATCCTTCTCTTCCTCCCCCTTGACTTCACTAACATCCTCCCTCCCAACAGCAGTAGCCATACTCTCCCCCTCCCCCCTCCTACCTAACACACCTTCCAAATCCAAACCCCCAGCTAACCCACTCCCCGGCGCCTGCGGTCCCATATCCTCCATCCCAATCACATCCGGACCTCTCGCATGCACCGGCTCCTCCTCCCCTACACCAGGCGCACCTTCTTCATCCTCTCCCATCACAGCTCTGGTCGCAGCAGCAGTAGCCGCGGCACTACTTCTCGTAACGCGCCCATTATGCGTAGGCGACGGCACAGGCACGATACCCGCTTCTTGTTCCTGCCGTAGCAGCTCGCCTTGTGTGATGCCGTGGCTGGGTTCTGAGTGGGAAGGGTGGCTGGATACTCCGTTTACGTTTACGGTGACGGTTTCGACGGAGCCGGCGCCGTTGGGACCGTCGATTAGGCTTGTGCTCTCCGTTCGTAAATCACTCCCTGGGCCGAGTTCGTTGTGTACTGGCGGGCTTTGACTACCAACGCCTCGATTTCTGAGCCACGGTATTTCCGTCAGCTCTGCGCCGCCGATGAAATTGTTTTCCGCAGAGGGATCAGGACTGGGACTTGATGCGCCGTTCAGCAAGAACCCATTCGTGTCCGTTGTGGGATTTATTGTGGGCAGAGGAAAGGCGGAGGCGGGACTAGCGACGCTGACGATGCGGTCGAGGGCGCGTAGGTAGGAGGGTAGGGTGCGGTAGTGGAGGGTCGGGTGGAGGAGGAGTTCGGCGAGGCGTTGGGCGGTGTACGGAGGGACTGTGGCAAATGTGGTGGACAGGGTGGACTGAATTGTTTGGAGGAGGGAGAGAAGGGGTGGGGGGAGGGTTTTGGGGGGTGCGGTGATGGTATTTGATGCTGGGGGTTCCTCTTTCTTAGGCGTGGGGGAATTATTGCGTTCGCGCTTGGTGGGTGAGAGATTGTCTTTTGGTGATAAACTTCGCTTCAGGCTATTCTGTGCGTCTGTGTCTGATGGTTCTTGCTTGGTAGTAGTAGGTTCCTCTTTCGACGTCGATTCTCCGAATAGCTCTTCCTTTGATGGAGGCTCTTGTTTGACAGTTGCTTTCTCCTCTTGCAACGATGGTGGCAGTGGGTCTGGTAAGGGTATCGTCGGCGTGGGGAAACTGTGGTAGGCAATCTGAAGAGGATAATGAGCAATGATTTGGAAAGTCCAGGGAACATCTGCACGAACGAGTTCTAATCTGGGCAAAATGCGCTCAAGAAGCCCAGGCCACTCGGCGCTATATCTATCCTTAGCCTATATATCCATAAACACGTTATTGATTTCTTTACTAGTCCATGCTGCCATCGTTTGCCAACCCTTCCAGTACTTGAACATCTATACACACTCAAGTCGGTAAGCTATTGTGCACGTGTGAATCAAATGCTCCCGATAATGACATGGAAGCTCTTGAGGGAAGTCGCGACAGACCTGATGCCATGATCAGCGGGTATACACTCCTTAAATAGTACGAACAGGCTCCAGCGATACTCAATACCCCACAATGAAGAGCAGGAAGTTGGTAGCTGAGGTGAATACTAGAGCAGTAGGGCTCAGCGCGCGAACTTTCTACATCGGCTAACCTGCCGCGTCTAAATTTAGGGTTTGTCCACCTGATACCCTAGGACATCTATGTACGAAGGCTATGTTACTGGAATGGACATATGGCGATGGAAGGAGACGCCCTCAAAACCGGAGTTCATTGGAATTTTGCACGGAGTTCTTAATCCATAAAAATCTCGCTTGGACTTTACGCCCATCTCAAGACCCAATCACTGCTCCAAGCCCCTCCACTCGTTGCATTATTCAGGCCCGTCACAATCAAGGCCTTACTCGTCATGTCATAATTGATTCCACTGCCAGGTACAGCCATCCCATTCAACGTCACGTTGCTTACAATCTGCTGAATGCCGAGGACAGTCACATTCGCTAGAACGTTCTTATCCTGATATGTGCCCCTGGCGGACGCATACAGTGCGTTACTCGAAGCAGTGAACTATACGCAATTAGAGAAGTACTCTGTAGACCATTTTAGAAGTGAGAGCTTACTTCAACATAGAGAGTCGCGTTCTGCACCAGGCTCGCCCCATCATCAATATACAAGCTTCCACTCGCGGTCCCTTCCAGGCTGAGTGCAGCGATGAGTCCCCAAGGATTGTTTCTTGCATCCCTCGTCACCATTGCGGGTTCCTGGATAGGCATTATATTCTTGCCTCTGATGTAGACAGGAATGTGTCCCAACGGCGCGTCAATAGTAATATTGTCACCCGGCATCGCGTTCACTGCAGAAAGATTGTACCAGTCATAGTACACTTCCCCTTTGCCCACGCCCGGAAAGACGCCGCTGACATTGTCATAGCCTTGGTCGAGCACAGGAATGACGAGGATAGCTGGTCCTAAAAAGAATTGGCGATCAGCCGCTGCCAGAGACGGATCGTTTGGAAATTCCCAGGCCAGAGCGCGCATTACTGTCGAGCCTGTGTTGTGTGCGAGATAGAACAGGGTGTACATGTAAGGTAACAGCTGATATCTGATGTTCATTGCGGTCTTGGTCGCATCTATCACTGAAGACCAGACGTAGGCTTCTTGAGGATTGACGCTAAGAGTATTATGGTTTCTGTAGAATGGAAAGAAAGCTGAAAGAGATTCTGGATTAGTATTCCCGTCTTGAGACTGAATGTGTGACTCGGAGGAGCTTACCTGAGAGTTGAATCCAGCGATTACAGAGCTCTTCGTCAGAATTTCCCTGAAAACCGCAGGTATCGACCCCGAACATTGGGATGCCAAATAGAGAGAACGAAAGTGCTTGAGGAATGGAGAAGAACATGTATGCGAAGAGAGATGTGTCATCACCTCCCCAATGACCGGCGTATTTACCACTACCAGCAAAGGTAGAACGTCCGATAATGAAGGGCCGGACTCCGGGTATGGCCTGGAGGAGTGCATTGTTTGTGGCGTCAAGAATCTGGTGACCGAAGAGGTTGTGTCTAGAATTCCAAGTCAGCGTTATACTATAAGGGCAATAGCGCCAATAAACGGTCCAGTTGAAGCGCAATTCATGACTTTATGATCATAGACCTTGGCTTACGGGTTGACACTTTTGCGGCTCGGAGATCAAGCGACATCTGCAAGCCAATGCCGTCTAGAGCCCAAAGCATGTCCAGGTTGGCTCGAATCTGGGGGAAGGACTCTAGTGCTTGCTTCAAAGCGGGAACTTACACATCATATTCCTGCGTGCCATCGGCATGAGTAGCATTCGGCGACACCGCATGAACAGCCAAATCACCCTGAACATTATTGATAACATATGGCGGATAATTCACATCTCGCACCCCAGGCGTAGGCCTAGTCCGCAATGCATCAGCAGGATTGACACTCGCAGAACTCGCTGTAGGATATGCCGACGCCTGGCTCATAGATCCAGCAGAGGCAGAAGCTGCTTCCGTGGTATTCGTCAAATTGAATCCCTCGGGATAGCTGTAAATGACAGCTCCTGGCTCGCCTCCCAGCAAGAATGGAGGATGAACAGGGTTCATGGTGATGTTGCCGCTTCCGCAGCTGCCTACACAGAAAGAGGATACCTCCGACATATCGATCCAGGCGCCGTCGAAATCCAACTTGCTATGCCAGCTGACCATCTCATTGATCCACCATTGTCCCGCACCTCTGCTGAGCCAATCAGGAAAGGCGGTATAGCCTGGCCAAACAGACCCAATGTAGAGGCTGTCGTCTGGGTTGATCATGAAAGCACCCGTTGCATTACCATTATCGAAAGTAGAGTAATTATCGGAAGCATTGTTTGGATTCGGAACATAGATGGCTGAGTCAACAATAGGGATGTAGTGACGACCACTGGCATGCAGACTTGCCAAGAAAGTCTCTCCTTCGCTGTAGTTGAACCTGACGGGGTCATTAGTGGAATCCAGATACTGGGTCATGTAGTCAATGTCGGTCCAAATGCTCTCCAATGGAATCCCAAAAGCTTCATAGTTATCGACCACCTGTTGCAATACGGTCCAATTCGCGTAGCCCCATCTGCACTGGTGGAAGCCGAAAGTGAAGTACTGTTGCATGGCAGGTAGTCCGATTGCGCTCGTCTGATATGAGGAGGTGACTTTTGGTTGGGTGGGACCTCCGTAGAAGTACAGATCAATGCTTCCCCCAAGAAGACGCCACGTAATGTTTGTAGGACGCAACAAAATGTCCTGCCCGTGAGCGTTCCGTAGGTAAACGCCATGCGAGTAAAGATACGTAGTCTGCTGTTGCTTTTGTCTCATTCGAGGTGAACAGCATGAGATTTCCGGTCGAAGGGTTTGACTCGTAGTACCTCGTTTCCAAATAGAAGGGGTGGGAGCCATAAATGTTGCTACATAGATCAGATCTATACCTAACAACAAATGGACCTGAAACGGCATCCAGCCTGACTTACTCGTCTATTGGATCGCCCACATCTGCCGCATAGATGGTCTTGGTGAAATTATTACCCAATCGCAGCCCATGAATAGTCTCTCCGAGCCCATAGATATTGTAATTCTCGGGCAAATTGCTAGCGAACTCAACGAACTGATCTTCGAATACTAGCTTTGTGCCTGCTGTCGAGAACAACATATCGCCCGTAGATACTCGGTAGACAGAAAAGGAAGAACTAGGATCATTGCTCCAAACGAAACATAAATCGCTTGTTAGTGACGTGCTGTTGGCATCAGCATCTGCCGTGGGCTGATGAACAATATTGTCTGGTATGATGTATTGTGTAGTATTCGATGCGTCGATCACCGCAGGGGTGACCCTTACAGATAACCGGTCTGCTGCCTGGTACTCGACCGTAAGGTTCAATGTCTCGATATCATTACCATAGGCATTGCATGCTTTGCCACCCAGTATCAAGATTGCAGTCAAGCCGAGAGGATTGCGAACCACATTGGTGGCATTGTATCCAGGACAGAGAGCCTGGGCGTTGATAGCTTTAGGGTCTTGGATATTCGGTATCAACGTCGCACCAGCATCAGCCGCTGATGGTACTGTAAAAAGTGGTCTAAAAGTGGTCGGAGTCCCATTGATTTCCACGCTCTCAGGAGAAGAGGTCACTGAAAGGGATGTAGAGGCGGCCACAAGCCCATCATCGAGTGGGCCAGAAGTGGCTGTTGCACTCTGCGCATTGGAAAGCCTGCTTAGCTGCAGCGTGGTGAAAGTAAAGACATTCAGCAGAGACAGCATAGTAGGAAAACTTGTCGGGTCTGCAAGGCGGAATTCCTCCTGCTCGTTTGCTTGGAAGATGTAGTATGCTAGAGTGAGGAATTTTGCCAGAGTTCGCTTTGCTCCTCTTCAGAAGCAACGAAGGAAAGTAGATAACATACTTCAATGCCCTTATAATCTCCATCAATACTATATAAACTAGGCGGGGTCAGGTGGAGTACCATTCGCTTTGGCCATTGGATCTACGACAGAGAGGAAGCGTACTGTACCATTGGTTGCTGAGCATTGAAGACAGAGAGACAAACAACCGGTAACGCTAGAAAAAGGAGACGAAGCATGATCATCGGCATTTGCATGATTGGTTGATCCCGAAGCTTGTATGGTTTGTGGGATCTTGGAGAAGTTATGCAGGAAAGGGCCGATCTTGGTTGTAGGGGTGGAGATGCACATGCAGGTGTTGAGCTCAATGGCTGATTGAACAGGTCATTGGTCCTATCAACTTGGACTTGGCATCCTAGGTAGCATGGAAAGACTCAGTCCAAGGGATACACAGTATCCAGTGGCCTGGTCGTGCCGTTGACGACTTCACAAAGGACCGAAACAATTTGACGATCACCCAAAGCACGGGCCGCCTTTGTGTCGCTAAGGTACCCCACAGCAGCAGCAGCAGCAGTATTCCGATGCAATGCGGGGATGCGGGGTTGGGGCGTGGGTGGGTACATGGCAAATGCGTTGCGAGCAGCTGGTAATGATGAGGAGAGGAGGAATACTCCTACTTACCTTACCCAACTCTCGGCAATATATTGTTAATCAACGGCAACAACCCTAGGATTGGGTGGAGTCTCCCGTCTGCCAAGGGACACTCGGGCAGCTTCCGTCTCAAGAAAACTTATATACTCGTAGGTATCGATGTCTTGAAGAGAAGCTTCTTATAACAGTTATCTGTATGGTATCTATGGCTGCCCAGTCTAACATGCCTAACACGAAACACTCTGTGCGACTATAATATCTCGCTCCTCGAATTACACGCCCCAAGCGCAAAGGTATGCTCTTAAGCCCCTTCTTCCAACTGTCAATTCGCCCATTTGCAAGTAAGCTGTGACATGACGCCTGTCAAAGTGCGATCCTCCGTAGCGCCGAACATGTCTAAGGAAAAAGCCAAATCGAGCATGCTATCCTGGATGGACTAGGGGTATGAAAAGCGAAAAGGCCATGCTGATATGTTTGCCGGAATAGCAGATTGTCCAATTCCCTCTCTGGTGTCACACCCTCTCGTCTCCTGATCTTGCTTTGCCTCTTCGCCTGAAGAAATCCATCACCCTTTTCGCGGCTCCCGAAGATCCAGCATGCTGCCCTCCAGCGCCGTAGACTGGTTCCGATTTCTGGTCGTATGCATCCGCAAATCTCCTGTTGTTCTTTTGCAACACGCCAGGTCGTCCACTGCCACTACGACTTTGCTGCATAGATGCACGGGATGGCTCTTCTTCGTACTCATTGAACCCTTGAGGGTAAAGAGGGCGATCACGGCGCGGCCCAAGTGATATCTCTGATTCCGTAGGCGTTCCAAGATAAGATTGTCCAGGTTGCGGTGGTTTCGAAGGGGGGTATAGATCTGGCTCAGATCCGTATGAATCGTTGTTGTATTGATTTTGCTGATTACCCCTGGATGGCACATCTTTTCTTCGCGCCTGCTGTGAAGGATTCTCTCTTGTGCGGTCACGCTGTCCGTCGAAACCTGAAGGTATGTTCTCCTCTTGTCTATAATTGCTGCCGCCTCCTTGAATTTTGTTGTATGCCATAGTCTGTGGACGTGACGACGTTCGACTTGCAGGCGCCTGCTGGAGAGTGCTTGACTGCCTCCGCTCTGAAGCTGGCCTCATGTCCAAATTCTGATCTTTCCCACCTCCAGTGCTAGTGAAGCTCCTGAATGAGAAAGAAGCAGGTAGCAGAGAAAACCTTCTGGGTTTTTCCTGCTTAGAGAGGTCGCTATTCTGCCTCAGATCACTGTTCTTTCGCGAAAAGCTAAATGATGGACGCCGTGATTCTGTGGATTGGCGAGGACTGTCGGATGATATCGGCGCCTTCATACTTGTAGGCGGGTATCTCTTTTCTCTGTGTAGCTCTCCAGGTGACTGCGGCTGCGGTCGACCACCCGATATCGATCCTGTCCTGAAAAAGTTACCTAATGTATTCGATCTCTTATGGCCACTACGCGACTGGTCTTGGTGATTGCCTAGTGTTGGGGGATCAAAATGCTGAGTGCTTGGACGTCCGATAGAGTCGTTCTGAAGGTACGACTCGGATTGTGGAATGGGTGCGGAGATGTTGTATTGCTTGTTGCCGTTCTTGGGTTGCGCAAGGCGTCCTTGCGCATTTGTCGCAGCGACTGTTGGGGCAAGTGGTTGACTGTACGAGTTTCCGCGAGAAGGTAATCTACCATGGCCTGTCGAAGCCATCGAGCCGCCAGTAGTTGGTCTAGCTGTAGTGGTAGATGGAAGTTGCCCAAAGGCACTGGTGGAGTCGGATACAGATCGAGGCATATCTTTCGGTGGTCGCATGGGTGGCGCCATGTCCCGTTGAGTTCTAGTTGTGCTGGATTGATACATTTGAATTGGTCTCATGCCTGAAGATGTAGAAGGGTCCTGAGGTAAAGGCTTGCTTGTCGAGGGTGCTGCATTGTATTGAGAAGGGACACCTTGTGGTCCTTCGGTCGCACTTCTGACACGAGTTCTACCTTGACCTGCTGAAGTAGCCGTAGAAGCCTCTGTAGAAGGTGACGTGATTGGTGGCAGCGCTTCACCTCTAACGGTCTGTCTTTGTGGAGCGACGTATTCAACCTGGACAGTCCTCCTCTTAGGGTCACGAGGTGCTTTCGATTGAGCAGCTTGCTCTGGATCAATGTTGCCCTGGCGACTAAGGGCATTTGGAGACATATTGTTCGGATTTGCTTTCGCTGGCTCCCTGACCGAAGCACTGCGGACAAGGAGAGGGGCATCTTGTTGATCTGCTACGCGCAAGTTAGTATGTATTGAAAACAATTCTGAGCTGGACTGAGATAGCTTACCTGAAGTGACCGTCTTATTCTTGATATCCCCAACGGTTGTAGTGCTACTAGTAATTGCTGAAACAACATGCTGGTAGTCGAGCAGCCAACTGTGCCTGGCGACCTCCCAAAGATCTGCTCGCTGTCTCGGGTCAGGAACCAAGATTCTTCGGAGAAGATCGCGAGCATGCGGGGTAACGTATTCTGGGAATGTCAGAGGAGTTGTTGTGATGTACTTGTAGAGTAGATTGATATTGTCTCCTTCGGGGTTCGCTGGGTCATCGTCGAAGGGCAGGTAGCCAGCCAACATAGCATACTAAGACTCAGATTAGATTCACATGACCATACACAAAGGACAGATTTAGCTCACTAAGATCACTCCACAGCTCCACACGTCGACTTTTCTTCCAGTATACAAAGAATCCGTTACCACAAGCTCGGGTGCTGCGTAGCACGGACTGCCACAACTCGTCGCCATCAGATCACCCCTTCGAGTCCCATTCTGCACGCGGTCGAGATTCATCTCTTTCACGAATTTTCGGTCGGTAAGATTGCGTTCGATTTCCTCTTCCAATTCGTCATCAGGATCAAAGGTATTCGCAAACCCGAAATCTGTGATAACAATATTCCGATTTCGGTCCAGCAAGAGATTCTCAAGCTTGAGATCTCGGTGTACTATTCCCTTCTTGTGCAGATAGCCAACTCCAGACACCAATTGAGCAAACAGTTTCCGTGCCGTGCTGTCTTTCAGGTACCGGTGGGTTAGGATGTAGTCAAAGAGTTCACCACCAGATGCGTACTCCAAGATGATGCCGATGTACGGAGACGTTTCGATCATCTCGTGCAGTTTGACGATGTTCGGGTGCTCCAAACCTCTGAGGATCGAGACCTCGCGATAAATCTTGGGAAGCCGATTCGGATTCTGACCTAATGTTTCCCTTCGAATGAGCTTGATTGCAACTTGAACCTCTCCAGTCTTCTTCCAACCCAGTTTGACCTTCCCAAATTCTCCCTCCCCTAGAGTCTGGCCCAGGACGTACTCGCCAAATCTCGTCTCTTTTCGTCGCCCTCCACTTGCCGAGGTTGTGGAGTAATCTTGCCTGCTTCGAGGAGTAGCTTTGTTGATGTCTTCGGCCGTCACGTTGTTGACAACGGCTAAGCCAGGTACAGATTCCAACTGTCGCTCTTGTTCACGCCTTATATCGACCGCCGGATCGTCCACCACAACACGATTGATGACCTGGCTTTCGTCTCTCACGGACCTGGTAGGGAGATTTGAGGAGGGCATGTTCGTGGCTGAGCGGCTTTGTGTAGCTGCAGGCGACTGCTGATGACCTGGTGCCCTAGTACTTATTGCCCTTTGTGGTCCTTCTGGTGACCCTGGACCTCGTCTTCGCGACCGCGCTGCGCTGGCAGCAGAAGCTGTTGTATCATCGAAGCTTTGCCCCGCATCGCCACTTCCTACTTCTTCTGTTTGAGCATTTTGTCGCGAGGGCACTGCTCGATCCGTAAGAAGAGCATTGGAGGGTATATTTGGAGTCTGACCTCGTTGGTTTGAAGATGTCCTTGGAGGTGGAGATATCGGTGGCCCGCTCTGATGGGATTGCTGCGCCCGCTGGTCTCTCCGAGTCTGTTGATGTGGAGGAGAGGAGGCAATAGCAGGGCCTATAGGTGAGGCACGTGTAGCATTTGCCATGTCTTGACCACGAGGGGTAGTCGAGGCTGAAGGGAAAGAACCTGCGGGAGACTGGTAGGTCGACTGATAAGCAGCATCGGGGTTGGTCACCTGGGTGTCATTGCCGCTTGGCCTTCTAGAAGGCCGCCTAGATGAATGTGGCGAGCTTCGTGCGTGGGAGATTCGACCTTGGTCGTCTGTTTGTGGTATTTGCTGCGCGTATTGACGGCGGGAGGATGATGATGGGTCCGCGGCGTATGTCCCTTGACCAACTGGTGATTGTGTTTGTTGCGGAGCCACTTGCATCGTAGCCATCAAAGACGTATGTGCCCCAGCTCTTACCCAATCACTATCCACCGATGTATAGTTTCAGTACACTTACTGGAGCCAAGTCTAGGACCGTCGTGCAATATAACGTTGGATATTGACCACGTTTGCTGCTTTGCGAGAAGCTAGAATGACCTGCTAATTGTATTTTCAGGATGCAGACGATGCGAAGTGAATAATCTCCACGTGGTTAGAGGTGGGGACTCGACTGATTGGGTTGGGCTTCAATCCAAAGAACGCCGGCGCGCGATCTCTGCGTTTCAGCTAGTAGGATATTATGTGAATAGTGTTGCAAAAGTTTTGCGGAAAGGATCGCTCTGAAGTGAAATAGCGCTGAAGCTGAACAACAGACCCAAGACAGTCAAGGAAAGGACGTTGAAGGAGCGTGGGGACGACGGTCGGGAATGACGCTATGCAGCTATCATTAGAAGAAATTGAGGCCGTGCGAAAGGCCTCGAGAAGCCGCTCGGCGGCCTGGCCTCTTGTTGAAGAGGAGTAGAGAGAATGGGAGGAGAGGTGGTGTTGCTGGTGGTTGGAGTGTTGCGGTTGCAAGTTCGACTGCTTGTCTTGGTCGACTTCGGCAAAATCGACGCCGATCCTGGGAAATTGCTTTCAACAAGGAAAGGAACTTTACTTCGCTGGGAAAGCGTAGCGCGACAACAGAGCAGTGCAGGGGTCTGATACTCCGTCAAATGCCTTTATGCCTTATTTTTGGAGGCCACACTTTCTATGAAGTACGGAGTATGATGCAGGCGATTTCTGAAGTACTCATACCAAAACTACGGCTACAATCCATTGTTCGTGGTGGGCGGCTGGTATCAGTCTGACATGCATGCCACAAGCTTCAAAGATTCCCACTAGCTCTAACAAACCATTGGCCTTCAAAAGTAACACAGTTGATTGGTTTCACATTGTGAAGCGCGCAGAGCTGAGCGACTAGCAATTTATCAAGCTAAAAACTACGAGTACTTGACCTATGAATAGATCAGGCGCCTCAGAAGCTCAATGTCACTTCCAAAAGGTTCGTTTCAGGTTTGAGTTGTGAATGTACAATCCTTGAGAGCGCCACACTTGCAAAAAGTCCTTCGTTTCATACTCTCCGCCACAAGCAGCACGAGAATGTTTTCACCTATCAGTGTGGGTTTGTCTTGGGAAGTTGCATGTACAATGGCAAATTTGCAGGTCCGATAAATGCATACGAATGCTTCATGTTTAAGACCGAGTACAAAGGTCCTTTCACAGCGTGTTCATGATCCCAAGGGTTCGCCCAGTCCACTGGATTTCGGTGCTGGCGCAGCGTTGCCAAATCCGACCTGTTGACCGGATCCAGCTTGTCCTGAGCCTATTGAGGCCAAGCCCTGGTTTCCAACCGTTCCAGGTTTCTCCGAAGCCATTGCTTCTGGAGGGACAGCGCCACCGTCTCCGCCCCCCACAACAAGGTCTCCGCCCCCTGGTGCTTTACCAACAACCATTCCCTTCGCAACGGATCTAGGAAACCAATTAGCGATGCAATACGGTGAACATATATCTTTGTTACGTACTTAATGACAGCTCTCCGAGACACTCCAGCCGCGTCCACGTAAACTAGACCGACGTTCTTTACGCCGCCAACAAGGCCTCCAGCAACGTTCTTGGCATCTTCACCATATCGATGACCAACAACTTGGGTTGCGGCACTTGATCCTGATGCCAGGAGATTGCGTGATGCGTAGTCGACACCGTCTGCAATGGTCGAGAATGCCATCATTGACTTGTTCAAGAGACCTGGTTTGTAGCCTTCTTTGTCCCGCTTCAAACTCTTCTGCTGGTCACCGCGACGCGCCAAAGTAGCCCCAAGATTTTGTGCATGCTTAGTGACTTGCCCGACAGTCTTCGCGGACAAATTCACGGCGCCCTGTGTCATGCCATTGAGCTTCCTTACCCTCGCTTGGGTAGTTGGTGTAAAGGTCATTGGCTTGGGGTTTGGCTTGGTCTTCTTGGTGAAGTTGTCGGCGCCTGAGGCCATCTGATTCGCAAGCCATCCTGATCCTGTGACAATGAGGCGAGAGGCCACTGCGGCGTTCTGAACAAGTGTCGAGTCTTTATAGGCGGGGTGTTTTGCCATCTTGAGGTACTCTTCGGACGCATTGGTGACGTTTATCTGGTTGCCTTCTCCTTCTTGAGGCAGGAGGATCTCGACGGGTCCTGAAACAAGCATCAGCATACTCCCATATAGAGCTTATCATTCGGAGTGGGGCATACTCTTGGAGCCAGCATGTACATCCTTGCCCTCCACCACATTAAAACCTTCTCCAAGCTCTCCAACAACAGAGCCATCCTCCTCATCGATGAGCACAATATGTCCATGCCCATCTCCAAGGCCAGTGCCCACATAGCCCTCGCCAGGAGCGAACTCTGCTGGGTTGTACTTCTTCTCACTACCCGCAGGGAATGTAGCACGCTCCAAGAACGCCGTACACTGTGCAAGAATCGTCTCAAAGGTATCGATATCCTCTTGCGTAACCCTATCAGGCCCAGCACCAATTTTTGGGAACTCGATTCGTGTAAAAGCGCCGCTCTCCGGCCCCAAGTCCCATCGCGGGATCAGGTAGCTTCGTGGAGGCAGGTGATAGATCTGGGTGGTAGCAGGGAGGGAGAGATCGAGTTCAGGGGGGAGGTGAAGATGGAGGTAGAAGTCGTCTTCTGGCGCTGCGCTGGATGGATTGGCTGAAGATAAATCGGCAAAAGGCGACGATGTAGGAACCATCAATAGGGATAGGGTTTGAGGTCCAGACTGGCTGAGTGGAGTCTCATTGCCATCTTGGATGTGGAACGCACTGATATTGCCCACGCTGTAGAGCAAGCGTGGTTCGTTGTGCCCAGCGGACATGTCGCGAGCTGGTGGTGGGGTTATGGTGGGTAAGTTGCTCGGGGGTTGGGTTGCCAAAGGCTACCAATCTGTTCAACTCAAAGGGATAAATCTTAGGGGAATGATCTTTGAGGACTGCGAGGATGAGGGGAACAGTAGAAGCGGATGCTTGCCCGATGTTTTGGCAGGCATCGAGGACATCAAAGGTAAGCGTGCCAAGCGCGCTTGGAACCACTAGAGGAATTACAAAGTGTGGCTGTGCTCCACTAGCTCTATCAGATTGACTGGCATCTTCACCACACCGATGATCCCATTCTAGACATACGCATGACTATCTCGAAAGAATCTGAGATATCGCACGCCAAGCTACTCTTGATGTATAACGAAAGTTAGACCGTAACCTTGGGGCTGGGAGCAGCAAGTGTTCGAGATGATGAGGCCGGAGAGCACCGAATGCACACTTTACACCGCGGTACAGCGTTGATATTGAGCAGCGAGTAGAGGCCTTACGCCGGGTATTCTATCTTAGAATGGGTTGTAGAGCAACAAACCTGGCAAATCGTGTAGCAGATGAGCGTTAATTATCCCCATGTGGATTTGGGGGTGTTACCCCTTAGTCACCGAGATTCAACCAAAATCTGGAAACCTCGCGCTTTTGACATGAAGTCATAGAGCAACAAAATTAGCAAAATACAAAGCAGCTGAGCCTTTTGAGGGTGATTGTCTTTCAGTCGACACGCTATTGCTGAGAGTTCAGCGTCTGATCTTCCATACATAGATACTGGCCGATAAATAGCAATTGTCTAGGGCCTCAAGGCTCTGCATCTGCAGCGATTTATCCAAAACGGAAACATGATCAGATTTCTCATAATTGCGGTACATCTGTGCTAAAGCCAGGATCTTCGCTTCCGTTTCTATCGGACAGCAGAGCGTATCCAACCTAGAAGGGTTCACTGCCCAGTGGGCCAAACCGCCCACTAGGCCACCCTGCTCTAAGTCCACCACCATAGGTTTTGATACCATATCTTCGCAGGCAAAATTATAGAAATTAATGATTACTACAGCTT
>JAABUW010000160.1_pt1 | contig 142447 bp, 131 predicted proteins | sample 5560081 | NCBI WGS metagenome assembly JAABUW01 (sample SAMN10711882, study PRJNA513363) | rock metagenome | isolation source: Antarctica rocks | place: Antarctica: Victoria Land, Knobhead sud
TTAATCTAGATATAAATTCTATATAAATATAAATTCTATATAAATATAAATTTTATATAAATATAGATTTTATATAGGTATAGATTTTATATAGGTATAAATTTTATATAAATATAAATTTTATATAGGTATAGATTTTATATAAATATAAATTTTATATAAGTATAAATTTTATATAAGTATAAATTTTATATAGGTATAGATTTTATATAGGTATAAATTCTATATAGGTATAGATTTTATATAGGTATAAATTCTATATAAATATAAATTCTATATAGGTATAGATTTTATATAGGTATAAATTCTATATAAATATAAATTTTATATAGGTATAGATTTTATATAGGTATAAATTTTATATAAATATAAATTTTATATAAATATAGATTCTATATAGGTATAAATTTTATATAGGTATAAATTCTATATAAATATAAATTTTATATAGGTATAGATTTTATATAGGTATAAATTTTATATAAATATAAATTTTATATAAGTATAAATTCTATATAAATATAGATTTTATATAGGTATAGATTTTATATAAGTATAAATCTTATATAAGTATAGATTTTATATAAATATAGATTTTATATAAGTATTAATCTTCCTACCTTAATTATTAAGGTAGTTTATATTTATATATAATTCTATACCTATATAAATTAATAGTTATTTAATTATTACCTTAATCGTATATTAAGAAATGAATTTATATTTATATATATTTTCTTCTTATTTTAATTATTAGGGTAGTTTAAATCTCTTAACCGAATAATACTCTTAATATATTAAAAGTAGCGGTCTAACTAATTAATATATATAGATTATTAGTTTATATATAAAACTATATATTCGTAAAATTAGGCGATTATAAAGCGACCCTTTTATTAAAATTATTAAATATAATTATATAAAGTTTACGAATATATATATATATAGTACCCTACCGTTTCGGCCTTATACGAGTATATACGTAAAACTCTTGTAGTAGTTAACTCGCTTTTAACCCTTTTTATACTCGACGCCGTTTTAAATAACCTCCGATATCTACTATATTCTCGATTTATAGGCTTTATTTGTAAATACGCCGAGTAAAGTCTACTAATATATCTTTATCCTTTATTAACCTCTCGATTAAACTATTTATAATAATATCGTAATATCGATATACGGGCTTCTCGGGTACGGCTTTATATATACCCGCTTCGTCCTCCCTTTATCGTTATTTATTATATTATATTTACGGTAAAAAGTACTCCGAATAATTACTAAACCTCTTTATATATCGGGACTCGCGGATTTAATCTTTAAACTTTTAATATATAATATAAATATATACCGCCTCCGGATCGGGGTAATAAAATAAAAAATACTCGATATTTATAATATAATATTAAATATAGTATACGTATTTACCCCGGCGCTACTAAATTAACTTTTATAATTCGTCTAACTTTATTACTTTTTATCGAATACACTACGTCGAAGTCCGATGATTATTATCGCGCTACTAGTCCTAACGTATAATAGCGGTTGTATCGGGGTATAATAATACTTCTTGGGTAATAATTAACGGCGAAGCTAGATAATTTAATATCGCTCCTCTATATATACTATAGAGGGAGTTGGGATAAAGGTAAAATATAATATAAATAGGGGAGCGCGGATATATTTAAATTTTATAATAATTATATATCTCCTTTTTTAATATATATCGTTATCGTACTTATCTATCTAAATATTAACTAAGTATAATATATCGATATAGTAATTTTAGGTACTAGTGGACTAGCTAGATATTAATATATTTAATAGAATTAAACTACCTATCGTCGCTAGGAGTATTATTATCGGTTATAATAATAACGGCTTCGCTACGGGCTCTATCCCTCTTTATATATTTACTCTTTTATATATAATCTAGTATAATTCGCGGTATATATATATAAACGATTAAGCGGATATCGGGGATATCGATACCTAGTTCTAATATACTAATAATAATAATAACTCGGGTCCGTCCTTATTTAAACTTTTATATTATTACTTCTTTATTCTCGGTATTATAAAAGTATACTTTATAACTTAACTCCTCGGTTATTCGCTATATTTCTTTAATAATATTACTATATATAATAACCTTCTTATCGCGATACTCCTTTAATTTAATATCGATATATTTATAAATAATCCGTCGTCGTTCTTTATTTTTTATCGTAGCGACTTTATATATAAAATAATAAATATTACACCGTATCGTTTTAGCTCGAAATAAATAAACTTTATTATAATCGAACTATATACGATTATATAATATACTTTCTTTATTAGGCGGTAATATCGTTATTAATAATATTATCTATATCCCTACCCCCGTTAACTAGCCTTATTCTTATAAATATTTACGGAAATTCTTCTTATTATAGAGTATTAAATAATACTCGTCGATAATAATATAATCTAGCTTTTTAACCTATTTTAAGCGATTAATATAAATATAGAAATCATTACCGATAACGGATTTAGGAGTAATTAATACTATAGTAGTATTATTAAAGGGCGATTAACGATTTTATTTTTCGTATAAAATCTCTAGTTACCGATAACGATACTTAATATCTTATCGTAGTACGATTAATAATATTATTATAATAATAGTACCTCTTTACTCTATTTATATAGGTAATATAAATAATAAACTTTTTCTATCTCCTATACTTATAATAGTAATAATAAAACTCTCGCCCTATAAAATAATATAGATAACGGGCTTTTATACCCCTCGGAATTCGGTACCTAGCCCGACGATAACTTCTAACCTAGATTATATATTAGTACGACGTAAACGCTTTAATTATTAGATACGCGAATTATCTACTTTATCGTCGAATACGATGGTTTTATATTTATCTTTATAACTAGCTTCTTAGTCGACGATATTAACTAAATTTAACTATATATACTACGCTTCGTTAAATTAACGGAATTTAACTCGCTTCTCGGCTATATACCTAGATAACTTTTTAATTAATTATATATAAATAGTACCTATAACGTAGGACGTATAGCCGGTTTATTTATCGTAAATATTATTATAAACTTTATCCTCCTATACCCGATTTAAGTTATCGTCGTCGTATTTAAATACTTCTTTCCGCGGTAAATAATAACGATTAATAACGATAGCGATCTTTCGGTACGATTAAATATTAATAGAAATACTTATATAACCTTAATTAATTCGTTTTAAAACTTTTCGTATATAATCGCCGGTCTATTCTCGTCCGTTAATATTATCGGGCTATATATACTAGGAACGCCTTATTAACTAATATATAATAACTTTTAATTATCTACGAAATAGTAGTACTAGTTATAAATACTATATTATTAACTCGTTTACTTCGCGGGGTAAATATTAATAAATAATCTTAATACTTTACTTATAATATACTCTTTATAATAATAGGCGACGAAGATAATAACCTAATCTTCTACGAAGATACTTCGATAATCGCTTTAAATAATATTATTATAACGAAGATTAAAGAGTTCGGGGGCTCGTACGGGCCCTTTATTAATAGTATATACCGTAATTAATAATAATTTAAAAAATCGGGAAATATCGTCTATATACTTCTTTACCCGATAACGATTCTATACGAACTTAAAACTAGATTAACTAAATTAATAATATAATAACGGGGATCGATTAATATAATCGAATAACTACTACTCCCTTAGCTATATACTAGCTCGGTTATTAATATCGCTAATAACGCTAGCCTATATATTACGTTTATCGTAAAGAAAATTCTACTCTAGTTATTTCTCGACGGGATTTTTACGAACCTAGGACTATAGAATACATAGGGTATTAATAATATTACTAAATATTAACGTCTCTATTAACGTTTATTTAGCTTCGCCGATAACCTTATAAATTATAGCGCGGAAATCTACTATACTAAATTATAGGTTTTTATAAATTATCTCCTCGCCGTTATTAATCTAATTAACGTAATTTATTATAATAGTATTATAATAGATCTTTATCCTATATATACGTAGGTTTAATATCTACTATATAGGTCTATAACTACTACGTACTATAAATCGATTTATTATATCGGCCACGTATATTAAACTTCCCGAATCCGTAATACTATTTATATTATCCTATTATAATCTTTCTAGTATTTATTAAACTACTAGAAACTAGTTAATTTTAATTATAATCGATAAAATTAAGGGATATTAATCCGCTCTTATTTATCCTTATTTAATAACCCTTAATACCGCTATCGTATAAATTAATAAATAATCGTACTCGGTTTATCGAATCTTTTAGTCTAGTAATATTATATAAAATAATAAATATATTCGTTAATAGATAGTTAATTCTTTAGCCTCCTTTATAAGCGTCGGTAGATATTAATTAAATTTAATTACTTTTTTAGGGCGGCGGCCTAAATGTTTAAAAGATTTATTAATTAAATCCTCCGTCGCCTTCTTTAAATTAACGGCTCTAGCGGTATAGATAAATCGGGATTATACTTTTTATTACTCGGGATTAAACGAGTACTTCGGGCTTTCCTACTCGTATTCTTTCTAGGTATAAATAAAAAATATAATAATTCATTATTATAATCTTATATACTTAGCTAATTTAATAGGGTTTATATATAATTATAATAATTAATATCGAGTTTAATATTTCTCGGTACGAATCGCCTTTAGACGGATAAATACCTTAATTTAAATAATTATACTATATTAATAGAACGAAATTAATTCCCTAACGATATCTTATATCGTAGCCGTAATAAACTCTATTTTAATATCGGGTTTATTAACGGACTTTATTACCTCTTAGGGATTTAAACCTTCTAAATATAAAACTTATTATATTCGCTTTAATTATAAATTTACTTCCGTAGATTACCCCGCCTCGATAATACTTTCTTTATATTATAGGATACCTTTATATATTTAAATAATATTATTTTAAACCTAGGTTTATACCGGTAACTCGGAATTAAATTCGAGGTCGTTATCGTAGAGTTTTTATATTTTAAAATACTCGGATCTTTTACCTTAAATAAAGAATTATTAATAATAAATATTCGTTCGCTATAGTCGATTAATTAATAAATTAATTTAATAACGATCCTAGGCTTTAAGGCCACGATACTAGTTATTAATTTAATTATAATTATTTAAATAGTAAAACTTAATACCTTTTATAGTTTTAATAATAAATTTATATTAAAATAAACTATTAGGATTTATTTAATATTAAACGTTATTTATTAAAAGCCGTAAACCTAGAATAGGCGAAGGGATATTTTAAGGAAATAAAAGATACTCTAAATCTTTCTCCGTTCGGATAATATTAGGTTATTTATTAATATACTACTAGATTTCCTTTCGTTTCTTTAATAAATAATTATAATTCTTATTAAATAGATATTTATTTAAACGGCTAGGTATTAAAATAAATATATATAATTTATAAAACTAGATAGTATACTCGGGGATTAAAATTAAGTATTTAATAAAAGTAGATTTATTAACTAGCGGAGGCGAGTCTAAAAGTAGAATAATTAAGATTAAAAATTCCTTAAAATTAAATTTAAAACCGAGTATTAAACTTTCTTATATATTTATAATAAGATATATAAAATTATAAAAGATTATTACGAAAGTAATCCGAAAGATACTATTTCTACTTTATATAAAAAGTGGGTATCGATTACCTAAATATTATCCGAGCGGTCGTACCGATATAAGCGGCTTTACGTAACGATAATATAATAATATCGGCCTAGTTTCGTCCTAGAATAAATCTTATCTATATATTATTTATAAATATTACGTTTATTTATCCTAATAATTAAGGTAATCTAAATATATTTTTAACTTAATAACTTACTCTACGAGTTATCCCTATACGATTCTATACCTATATAAATTAATAGTTATTTAATTATAACCTTAATCGTATATTAAGAAATAAATTTATATTTATATATATTTTCTTCCTACCTTAATTATTAGGGTAGTTTAAATCCCCCGACCGAAGATTTAATTTCGCGTAGCCTTAACCTCTCTAATTATTAGAGAGGTTAAGGTTATCGCGTTACTAAAATAGAAGAGAAACGCGGGATATTAAAACTACCGAAGTTAATTATAAAGAGTATTTTTTTATATATAAATAATAATACCTATCTAAAAACCTTAACTAAGATATATATCGAATATATTTATTAAATTTTATAATTTATAAAGTAAAACCTTTTTATTATATATAACTATAATCGAGTTCTAAATTTATAGGTTTACTTTATATTCTTAAAATTAAAGAGGCGGGCGTCGATTACTTAAATATTATCCGAGTAGTCGTACCGATATTATTTATTTTCTATATATTAATTACTTTTTATTTCCCTATCCGATTCTATTAAACGGAATATTTTTAGAATATATAAATTAAGCTCTATAAATTATATATAAAAAATTAAGAGTTTCGCGTATTAGATTTATCTAGGACGGGTATATAGATTCCGCTTAAAAGGGTATATAAATTTAGGTCCCCCCGGCCCGGAAAAATTATTATTCCTATATAGATCTAGCCTAGATCTATTAAGGTATTTAGGTTAAAATATTTAATATATTTTAATAAACTAGATTAATAAATTAATAAAAAGTAATTTAAAATAACTAGTTTTATTATAAACGAAACCGGTTAAATTATTAATAATTCTATTAACTTTATTATAAACTCTCTAGCTTAAGAGGCGGTAGAGGTTTAATTATTTTATTACTTTATATTATTCCTAGCTAGGCTTCTTTCTTAATATTAAATAAATTAAAGAATTTATTTAATAGGATACTAGGTTTAGGCGGATTAATAAAAAACTTAAAATTAGAATTAATATAATCGTAGATTATAGATATTTATTAATATATACTAGGAATATCGGCGGCCCTAATTAAGTTAAATATTTTATTTATATATTACTTAGGTGTCTTATTAGTATATATTTAAATAAATCTATATTTATTAAAACGAAGTTTATATATAACTTCTAGCGTCTTTATTTTAAATTATTTAATAAAATAATTTATTTATTTAAAATTAGCGAAGGTACGTATTAATACTTTAATATTAATATTTAATTTATTCGAGAACTATTTAAGGGCTACTCCTTTAAGATATAAAAATAAAAACTTTCATACTTCCTCTTCGCCGTATTATTTAATTATATCGTTAACGCGATCTTTAAAGTCGAAAATATTCTTATATATAATATACTTTTTTAAAATAAATAAGTTATTATTTTTATTACCTTTAAAGTCGAAGAATTTAATCTCTTCGAATTTTAGTTTATTCTAGGCGTTTATTTTAATATTAATATTATTTTAATTAATTAAATTATTTACTTTTAATAGGTTTTAAGGTTCTATTAAATCTTCTTTTATTTTAACTACTAACTTAATAATAAAAATCTAAATTTCTAGCGATTTTATAAATTATATTATTTATTCGGAATCTATAGTAGGTTACTCGGGCTCGGGAGGAGTTATAATTTCTTCGTCTTTAAATTCGTCCTCTAAAGATTACTCCTTTTATAGGTATTAACGTAACTCTTTAATATCCCTTCGGAAGGTACCGATAAATAATATTATAAATATTTTATCTATAACTTAAAGTAGTTATATAATAGGTTATTTAAATTTAATATACTCTAAAAGGTCGTTATTAAACTACTTCGCTTTCTAGCCTTTCTTTAATAAATATTAAAGAGGTACTTTAATAAGAGGATAAAGAGACTATATAATTATCTAGGTAACTACTCGTTTAATATTAAAAATAACTTTTATTTATTTTAGAATATATTTATTTACTAGTAGGAATTCTTATAAATAGAAAGTAAAATTAATTATAATAAAGTTTAACTAAGTTTCTTCTAGGGTAATAATTAAAATAATAATTAATAATAAATATTAAAAGTAGTAATACTAGGCGAATAATAAGAGTAATATTAAAAAACTAGTATTCTAGTATTCTTTTTTATATAGCGGAAGTATAAGAAATATAACTAGTAATATATTTATTAGGCTAGACATTTACCTAATAAATAATTTATTAAAATAAATAGTTATATTAATAAAAGGGAAATAAATAAAAGGACGTTTTAAATATTTAATTTAATATTTATTATAAATACCCTAAATGAAAAGAGTATTAAATAAATTATTTTAATAACTTAATAAAGAGTTTAGAAATACTCATTTAAGGTAATAAAATATAATATAGAAATACTAAATAAATATAATATAAATGAGGCTCGCTATCGATATAGAGTAAACTATTTTAAATATAGTAGTTAATAGGGAGTATATTAGCCGTTTTAAAGGTTATTTTACTATTTATAATTAATATAATTATTCTCACTAATATAGAAGAGGTATAGTTCTATATTAATATAACTATTACTACTATTTAATAAAGGGTCAATATAATAATATATAGTATAAAAGATATTAATTATTTTATAGAGGATTTGGCTTTAATATATTAGAATCCTAGAGTTACTCTAGTCCTAATAGGGCTAGCGGTAGGGTTTAACCCGCTATTTTAATAAATATTTATAATAATACTTTTATTAAAGTTTACCCTATAATAAATATTTATTTAAAGCCCCGCCTCGCGGAGCTTCTAGAGAATATACTTAATATAGATTTTATACTCTTTCTCGATATTATTATATCGGCAAGTCCGGAAACCCCGATTTTTATATATTTTATACCGAAATTATATAAAATACTGGAAATGCGTATCTGCTCATGTCCTATATTCTAAGTATATTATGTACCGATTAAGCAGCGATATTGTACCGATTTAGTAACTTTTTTTTTTTTTTTTTTAAACTTTAACTTTTTATAGTATCTAGACTAGGGCCCCTATATAGAAATATAAATATCTTACTAAATCTATTTTTAGCCTAGATTCCGAATTTTTAATTAGATTTTTACTAGCGTTGCCCTATAGGGCTATAAAGCTACTTTTAGGATTAAGTTTAGCGCTCCCGTATAGACCTTAACTCTAACTTAAAAATCTTGGCGCCAAGATTTACCAAGATTTGCCAAGGCTGCAAAATGCGCATTTTGCACCGATTAAGTAGCGATTTTACAGAATTGTTTTTCCGGACTTATTAATATATAAATTAAAATATCGTCGAGATATATAGTATAAGTCTTATCGAGAAATTTACGAAGAGTATTATTAATATAGTACTAAAACGAGGTATGGTTATTATATAATTTAAATAATATAATAAAATATTCGAATAAACCGAATCGGGTATAGAATATAATAAATTCTTCGTCGCCCTCCTTAACGCGGAGGCGACTAAAAATAAATATAATATTTAATTTAAAAAATATCTTAATACGATTTAATTAATTTAAAGTTTCTAATATTAAAGGTAAAGAGTATTTATTCTTTATAATAATAATATTTAACCCTTAATAATTAATATAGAAATATAAACCTCTATTAAATTTCTTTACGAATAAAATAAAGAACGCGGTATAGGACCGACTAACTCGAATAAAATCTTTATTAAAGTTTTTATTTAAATAACGGCGGAGCTTTAAGATTTTATTATAATTTATATTATATATATTAAACAACGGAGGTTATAACCCTTCTTTAAACTTAATAATATAATTATATAATTAATACGGGGGTAAAGTATTAACGTCTTTTTTTAAAAAAATATTTAAGAATTTATAATACCGTATAAATAAAATTGTAGTTAGGTTAATATTCTTATTATCTCGATAAATTTAAAACTTTTCTTAAATAACGGCGGAGGCGAGGTAAAGTTCTTTATTTATTTTAAATATAACTCGGTTCTAGACTTAATCGTAAATACTTAATTTAAAATTTTAATTAAGGCGGGGTTTAAATTCATAATATCTAGATTCTTAATAAAATTAAATATTTAAAATCGAGATTTCTTCTAGAATACCTAGGAATCGATCGATTTCTATAAATAATAAATTAAATATAGTTTACTCGTTAGGCCTAATAAGCCGGGTAAATAATCGAGATCTTATCTCGTATATATTAAAAGTAACTAGGTATTAAATTCGTTATTTTTAATACTAAAATTTAGAACGAAGCGAGGCTAGGCTATAATATTTAATTTTAAATATTTTTCTTTATTTAATAATAATAATAATATAATTATACTCGTTATTATAACTAGTTTTTATAAGAATAAATAATTAGGACTAGGACGAGGAAGACTCCTTTTAAATCTAGATTTATTATTAATAAACCTAGAATTAAAATAACTCCTTTTAAATTCTAAATTACTTTATATAAATACTAGGCTAGGCTAGAGATTAAATTTACTTCTAATAAATTTAAAACTAGGTTAACTTTTTTTAAATCGAGATTTACTTTTTATAAATCTAGGACTAGGTATACTATTAATAAACTTGATTTTAAATTAATTTTTCTTAAATCGAGGTTTACTTCTTATAAATTTAAGATTAAATATACTATTAATAAACCTAAAATTAAAATAACTTCTCTCGAGTCGGAATTAATTATTTAATAATAATATTATTATCTATAAATAATAACGGCTCTTTATATACTAGTGATTTCTTTTAAATCGGGGTTTACCTTATATAAATATCGAATAAAATTAAAAATTTAAATTCTTAAATTTAAAAACTTTCTTAAGGTATAAAAAAGAGTTTATTTTCTACGAAAACTTTTACGGGACTTAAAGTATAATTTCTTAAATAAAAATATAAAGCGAAAATTAAGGAATTATCTAAGAAATTAATAATAACTTTATAATAATAGAGGTATAATAGGCTAATTATAATAAAGTATTAATTAAATTTAATAACGAAGAAGATTATTCGTTCTTAATAATTATAAATATTTAAAATCGCTTCTACGATATAAATAATATATTTTATAATAATAAATACGTTATTAAAAAATCGGACGATATAAAAATAATAAAGAAAACAAAGGGGTAATTATTAAATATATATAAAATTATAATCGATAAAAAAATAACTAGATATATTAATATTAATTAAAGTTTTAATTTAAATTCGGGACTAGTTATACTATAGTTAATAAGAAATAATTATATATTTATTACGAAAAGTAGAGTCGGTTTTAAAAAGTTATATAATAAATTTAAACGAAAACTTAATTAATAACGAAGGTAAATTAAACGATATAGCCGATAAATAAGAAAATATATATAGAGTTCTAGGTACCTATAGTCTTAATACGCGACTTTATACCGAGATTATTCTTTTCCTATATCTAGGGTAACTCCTTTTATAACGCTCTCGTCGTTATTAATAATAATTATAATACTAGATCGGAGACTAGCTAGTTTAATTAAATAGGCTTTTATATTATATTTAAGCGATTTATAATAGAAATAAAACCTTTATTTCTCGTAAATAATTTTAATAATTAAAGTTCTCGTTAATTTACTTTTAATAATAATTTAAATAGAATAGAGGTTTATTAACTCTTTAAATAGGAGGGTTAAAATTACGATAATAGAGATAAAAGTACTCGTTATAATAAAACGGGCTATAAGGGTAGAAATTAATAAAAATATAATAAACCTCTTTAAAATTTATCTTAATTTAATAAAAGCGATACTTTAACGAGGCAAACGGTATTTAATTTATTAAAGTTCTTAATCGATTTCGGAGTATATACGGATATATTTATCGAAAGTATATAATTATTAATTATTAACTTTCCTCTAGGAGATAAAGGCCTATTAAGTAATATAATTAATATTATATTTTATAGCGTTAATTAAAGATTCGTCCTTTATTCGAGAATATTCCTTCTTTTAAATAACGAGGTTAAAATACTCGTTAAAAAGTATAAAGTCTTATTTAAATTCCTAAATATAGTTCCGAGTATCTTTTTATTTAAACGGGTTATTATATATTTCCCGTAGTTTCTTTTATTAATCGGTAAAGTTAATTAAAATATAAAAACTCTTTTTTTAATAATAGTTTATTAAATTAAAGACCTTTTTATTAATAATTAATTTAAACTCTATATAAACGATCTTATCGCTATCGGTAGGGTAATAATTATAATTAATATATATCCGCTATATTAATATTTACTTTTAAATATTTAATTTATCTTAATCCCTTTTATATTCCGAGATATCTAGGAACTTTTCGGATTTAGGAGGCGTTCGAGATTGGGAGAGAGTAAATTATTAAATATTTAAAAAGAAAAACGAGTGTAAATTTATAATAATAATATTATTAAGGGTATTTTTATCGAATACCTAGAGCGAGAGTTAAGGTATAATTTAAATTATAATAAATATAACCTAAATTATTATTTAAACGATAATATAGATTAAAAATTATATATCTAACGTAGGAGGAGGAGGCGTAAACGAGGATAAAGTATTAAATAAAGAATTACTCTCGACCTAAATATATAAATAATCGAAGGTATTTAAAAAGTTAATAGGGTTATTCTAAACTTCGGCGAGGAATTATTATATACGGTCTTCGGGGTTAAAGGGTTAATTCTTTATAATAATTATTTTAATATTAAAGAGTATTAATTAAATAATTAATCTTTTATAATATTAAGAGACGGGATTAATATCTAGATATTTATTAAATTAATAATTAAATTTATTAAATTATAATTTAATTATAATATAGGAGTAGGTTAAAATAAAAGATAAAGGACGAAAACTAGGGTAGGGCTAGTTATTATTTAAATAAAAACTAGTATACGGAGTATTTATTTATTTCCTATCCCGGTTATATTAAAATAAAAATAAGGAAATTAGTTTAGACTTAAATTAAATTTAAAGTAAATTAAACTAGGTTAAATTAATAAAGCTATACTATAATATATATACCCTATTCGCTACTCCTATATATAGTTATATATATATATATATATATTTTATTACTACTTTTATATAACCTATATATACCTCTATATATAATTATATATACGTATATATATATTTTATTTACTACTTTTATATAATTTATATATACCTCTATATATAATTTATATATAAACTCTTTATTATTTTAAAATATAATTTATTTTTATTTATATATAAGTTATTACTACGCTAGTTTAAATTAAATATAAAGTTTAATATTTTAACTACTTTCTTAATTATTTTAATTTTTATATTATTTAATAAAGTATATATATATATATATATAAATTATATATAAGGGTAGTAATTATATTACGGAATAAAGAAGGGAAGAGAAGGGAATAATTCTTACTTTTTTTCTTTTTAATAAAGAAGGGAGTAGAAGAGAAAGAGTAAGAATTATTAAAAAAGAGAAGAGATTATTTATTATTCCTTTCCTCTCTTCCCGGGTAGGGTTAATAATATAAATAAATTTAAATATCTACCTAGTACGTTTATTAATTATATTAATCTTTATTTATATCGCGATTAATAATAAATATTAATATACTTTAAGTTTTTAAAATATATTTTAAATTAATAAAAAGAGGGTTTATTTTAATACTATTATAATAAAACGAGCGCTTTATAAAGAAAGATATATATTTATAAATTTAATTAATATTAATTAATATACGTTAAATTTTTCGAATAAAAGTATATTATTTAATTAAAATAGATTATAGAATTTAATATAGAACTTATTATACGTTAACTACGTAGTATTTATATATAGAGATCGTTAAGGTTATTTATATTTAATAACGTTATTACCCGTTAAATCTATTATTAGCGCCGCGTTAATAACGGCTCTTTAAAACGCCTCCGTTTTTTCTTTATTTCTAGATTTAACGAATTATTTATTTTATAAATAACTTCGTTAAATCGTTTAACTCCTTTATTATTTAATTATTTAATTATCGATTTTTATATTATTATATTTAATTCGGTAGTAAATCTTATTTATTTATTACTAGATTATATAACTTCTATTATTAATAACTCTTAAATAAGATTTTAGATCGAAGTCTTAATTTAAATAATATAAAAATTAATATAAATAACTAGACTAGTATCTACGATCTTTCTTTATAATAAAACTCTTTATAATAACGACTAGTATATTATAAAGAAGAATAATCTAAAGTTTAAATAAATAATAAACTATAGTTAAAGAAGAAGAAACGCGAGATTAATTAATATTTAAATACGACTTCGGTTTAATATTAAACTATAAGTTATTAAAAACGTTAATTTTATATATTTAATATAAATAGTTAATATTAATAATTAATAGAATAAATCCTTTTAGAAATTCTATATTACGAAGAGGCTAGAGAGGGTATATATTAAATTTATAACCGAAGAGAAAAACCGAAGAATAACTTTCTAGGAATTTTAATATAATAAAATTCAAAAAACGCCTTTTATTATTATTAAAGGTAGACGCTATTATTAAACGCGTAAAAATTATAGATATGAAAATAGTTTAGCGAGTTTAAAAGAAAGTAAAAAGTTAATAAAAATAAAATATTCTTTTAGAATAAAAATAATAAAGATTATTAAAGTAAATTAAGATTTAAATAATTAATAAAAGATTTATATTAATCTTTATATTAATATATCCTACTTAAAGCGGATATTATTAATATATAATAAGATTACTACGGGTAAATATAAATAGATTATTATTTAAATAAACGGGGTTTCGTTAATTAGAGAAATAATAATTAATAATAATAAAGATATAAATTAGGCTTTAAACGTTAGTAATTATATTTTTAAAATATATTAATAATTAAATTAAGACGAAATTTATAGTATTTAAAGCGAAAGTGAAAAGTAAACCGAGGCTCGTAATATTTAAATCTTATTTAATTTATAAGTAAAATCTAGGGACCGATCGGCCTATAATATTATTAAAGGATATTAAATTATAATATTTAAATTACTCCGCGCTAAAATTAATTACTACGATAAATACCGTTTTCGTATATATATATATAAAGGGTTTTTATATTATAAAAAATATAATTTTAAAGTATATTATTTATATTAATTTTTATCTAGTTATATATTAATTATAAATTAATATAAACGAAAAGGTTTATTAAAGAGGGATTTATAAATTTATTATATTTTTATTTTTACCGAATATACTGTTTAAAAGAATATAATTATTTAATTTAATACGAATTTAGAAAGGTATAAATAATATAACTTTAATAAATAAAATCGACGTCGTAGAATAAATATAAATCTCGTATTTATTTAAATTAATAACGGGTAGGTTATAATATTAAAATTATATTATTTTTACCCCGATAATTATAAATACGAAAAGTATAATTAAAGATTAAATAAAAATACGAAAGAGGCGCGGAAAATATTTAAAATAATATTAAAGCCGGAGTATACCTAAATTATAAAAAAAGCGAAGAATATTATTCGTTTTAAAGATTAAGAGAAGATTTCGAAGGGGATAATATAAATTATCGAATTAAAAGTATTTTTAAGGCCCTCTTTAAATTAAAAAGAGATTATATTATTAAATAAAGTTCTAGATATAAATATAAAGAGTATATTTAGTTATATACCTAAATATTTAATATAGCTAGTTTATAAAGTTTCTAGTCGTAATTATATTAATCTTTATATTAACTTTATTCGATTTATATTATATATTTTTATTCTTTATATTTTCTTTAACTCCTTTTATATTTCGAAGTTTTATTTATTTTTTTATAACTCTTTAAAGATTTTAAAATAAGATTAAATTCTTTATATAATTTTAATAAAATTTATTTATTTTTTTATTTATTTTTTAATTTTTTAAATTTATTAATTACCTCCGGTTTAAAGAATAATTTTATATTTAATTTCTTCCTTTTTATTAAATAACTAGACGTAAAGTCTTAAATAAAATATATATATTTTAAATTACTCCCGTTTATTCGGTACCCGGAAATTTTAATTTTTAAATTATTTTCCCGAGTCTTTTTATTATTAATACGGTTTTTACGCGTATTTATATTATTTTATAAATTTTTACCTAGGGGCTAGATTCTTTAACTCTTCTTTAATTATAAATTAAATTAATAATTAAAATTAAAAGTTCTTTACTTCCCTCGTCTTTATTATTAAATCTTAAAACGATAATTTTATCTACGAGATTATTATACCCGCCTTCGTCTTTATTATTTATAAAGTCGTTATTACTTTTTATTATAACCTCGTCCCGCCTTTATATCTTTACTTTATATTTTTTAAGAATTATTATTTCTTCGTAGTCTAAATCCTATTAAGATATTATTACTTTATTTTCTTTAAATTAAAAACGATTAAAGATTATAAAAGTTAAAAACGTCTCGGGATTATAAGATTTTTAGGTTATATATAATTAAATAGTAATATTAAATACTCGTTTATATTTAATATTTATATAAGGTACGACTAGGATATTACGGGCCGTATAAAAAAGATAATGAAATATTAACGAAAGATCCTTTTATTTATTAGATATAAATTTATTATTATCGTTATTAAATATTATATATAATTAATAAATATATTTATCGATATAAAGATTAATATAAATAAAAGATTTACTCGTTTCTCGGTATTTTCGAAAGTCTTTACTCCGATTTTTCGGGTTTAATAATACTTTATTTTTACTTTTAATTAAATATTTAAAACTATTTACCTCGATATTTCTTTTAATATAAATTTTCTTTTATTAAATAATTTATAGGCGCCGGTCGAATTACTCTTTAAATTATTTTTAATAAAAATCTTTTTATTTTTACTTAGTCTCTTTATTCTATCCCTAGTCTTTAAATATAATCGTTTTTTAAATTAATTTTAAAAGAGTTACTATATTATATAACCCGCTTAAGGTTAATTAAATTTAAAAATAATATTAATTAAATTTATCCTACGCTTTTTTTAAACCCTTTAATATAAACTTTTTTTAAAACGTAGTTTTCTTTATAAACTTTTCTTCTTTACTTTTAAAATAATTAAATAATATATTATAAACTAAAAAAGTTATATAAATAATCGGTATATATAATATATTTATCGTTTATATATATTAATAAAACGGTTTATAAAGTTCGATAAAATATTTTATTTAAATTTATTTATCCTTATTTAATTATAATTATTCCGCCTATTTATAGAAAAATTCCTTTAACGCCGGTTTTAACTTTAAGGCGCGGACGTCGGTAAAACGAAAAGTAGCTCGATCGTGGTTTAGAGCGCTCGATGGGCGCCCCGGGAGCCTTAAACGCGATATCTATCTACCGACTCGATAAGCGCCCGAGGTATATAGTTAAGGGGCTTAAGGCTACTCGGGCGTATACCGAGTAAACCTAAAACCGCTACTAACGGGCACTAAATTAGGGGTATACTACTAACTTTGGACCCCCGTCTATAGCCCCTATTTATAGTTATAGCTTTATTCTATTCATAGTTATAGCCCTATTCTATTTATAGTCATAGTGTATTCTATAGTCCTATCGTTATCGCTACCCCCTAATTATTACTATCGTATTTATAAACCCCTAACGTATACCTTAATATATAGCCTATATATTACCCCTATAAGGATTTCGCCTAAATTAATCGATTCCGGGGATTAAAATTTATTAGCGTTAAGAGTAATTCTAGGGGGTCGCTACCGTCGATAAAGGCGATTATAGAATATTAAAATTTTAGGTAGTAAATCACGTGATTTTCTAAGGCTAGGGCCCTTAAAGCTCCGGGTTTAAATTACGCTCGTTAGGAGCCCGATACGTATTTTATAGCGGCCTCGGGCGCCCGTCGAGCGCCCGTCGAGCGATTTAATACTCGAAGGGTACTCGGCGGGCGCTCGACGGGCGCTTAAGGTCGTTCGGGCGCCCCGAGCCTACCTCGGGCGCCCGAGGTAGCTTATTTAATAACCCCGAGCCGCTGGAGCCGGTTTTCGATTTACCGACGGATTAATATATAATAAATTAAATCTTATCTAGTCGCTACGTCCTAGAAGAGTTTTAATATTATAAATTTATTTCGACATTTTTTATTATATATCCTTTATATTTGATTCGGCCCGGTTAATTAATATTTCTCGTTATTTAATTATTTTTAAATATCCTAAAAGCGCTCGCGCCGTTAATTATTTTTATTAAAATAAATAGAGGTTTTATAAATTTATATCCCCTAGTATTAATAAAGAAATAAATATCGATATAATAATTAATATATTATTTAAAATATAGAAGTATTTTTATTAAAGTAAACGGGATCCTAGGTTCTTTCCCTATTTTAAAAAACTTTTATTTATTTACTTTATCGTTTTAATTCTTTTAAAAGTCTTTATTTATTAATAAGATTTTAATTATTTTAAGAAATTCCTTTAAACCTAGTTAAATAATATATAAAAAGTATAAAACGCGGTAAATTTCGGTATTCGTAAAAGTATTTTAATTATTATAAAAATCGCGGATTTTATTTTCTAGTTTTTTCTTTATAATTAAAAACTAGGCCTTTTCCTCCGGTAATATAATTTCGAGGGTTTAATATATATTATTATTATTAGAGGTATTATCCGTAATAATTAATATTATCTAATCTTTTAATTTATAACGATAAATAATAATATTTAAATACGAGGCTAGGTTAATATTATTATATTTTCTCTTTATATATTTAAAAGTTAGGAGTACCTCGTAGTATTATTATTATTAATCGATAAAGTATATATTTATAATTATATAACTTTATCGGTTCTTAGAAAACTATAAGTCTAATATTATAATAACTTTCGTATCGTCGTTAAGTAAATTCCGAAGGAGTTAATTTTGAATATTATTATATTTCTTTATAATATAATTTTTAATTATAAATATAGAAGGGAGAGTAATTAACGAATTCGCGTATTTAAATACTCGTTATATATCGATATTATTAATAAATCGTAAAGAGAGTCTAAACCCGATAATTATTTATATAAATAATTTAAGAAATTCTTTAAATATTACTTCTCGGTTATTAAACTATAATATATTAACTTTTCTTTTACTTCTCTATAGTTAAGATTATAAGTATTTATATTAATCTTTATATTTATATATTAAACGGGTTAGAATATACCTAGTCTTTAAAGAATAGTATAATTTAAATTAATTTTATACCTAAATATAAAGTTTTCCTCTTATATTAATTTAATATAAAATATATTTTTATATTATTCTAGGCGTTAATCTTTATAATTATTCGGTTATATTTTTTATAAATATTTCTCGGCTCCCTTATATTTATTATAGTATTATTATAAAAGAACTTTTATTCTAAAGCTAGTTTAGGCGACGTTTAAAAGAAATTAAATATATAACTTTTATATTTCTAGTTCTTTTATTTAATCTTTTAGGTATAATACTACTCTTATTTATAAAACTATTCGAGAAAGACGGTAGTTATTTTTATTATATATATATAATAGTATTTATCGGAATTTTTAATCGTTAAACTCTTTATAAAAGAAATATCTCGGGTAACTAAATTAAGAATAAAAAAATATTAATTATTAAATTTAAAATTATTAATAACGAAGTTATTACTTTAAAATATTTTAAATATATATTTTAGAAATTAATAAAGAAGGTAGGAAAGTAAAAGGAATTATTAATTCTTTTATAATTATATAGTTTATAAAGGTACGTTATATATAGTAGTTATAATTTAATTATATTAATACCGGATAAGAAAATTATAAAGATAAATTTATATTTATCTTATATATTTTAAATTAATATCCCGTTAAAAAATAATTTTAAATATATAATAAATTAATATTCTAACCCTCCTTTAGAAATTCCTTTTAAGATTTAATTATATTTTTATTAATTTAAATTAATAGTTATACCTTTAACTATTAATAAAAGCGTAGCCGATATTAATTTTAAGTTACTCGATAACTTTAATAATAATATAAAAGTAAATTAAAGCCTTTAATTATTAAGAACGCGACGGAATTTAAAAGTAATAAAGAAAGTATTTAATATATAAAAAGTATATATAAAGAAACCTCGGGTAAAGAAAATTATAATACGAGGTAAAAGACTAAAGAGTAGTAATTAATAGGATTTTTATAATTAAAATATTATTTAATTTAACTCTTTAATTATTATTCTATAAGAAATTAGGTTTTTTTAAAAGATTATTAATTTTTTAATCCCGAAACTACCCTTTACGTATCTTATATACGAAATTATATATACCTCTTATAAACGTTATTTTTATATATAATCTATAAGTCTAAACGCGTTATAAAAAGCCTCGGAGGCGATATTAATTAAAGAACTCGCGAGTAAATAATTTAATATTATCTTTATAAATATATAGTATTAATTTTAACTATAATAATTAATCTTTACGCGATTTATAACTAGCGGATTATTATAACCCCGAAGGATATATAGTTTATACGGCGATTAAAGGCTATATATATTAAATAAAAATATATTATAATTAATATCCAAAGGTCGACGCTTTATTATATTTATTTTAATCTTTATACTAATTAAACTAGTACCGTTACTTTTACTACGAAATTTAAACTTAATTATAAACTTTTAAACTTTCGATTCTATTTTAAAATAATTTATTAATCATTTATAATTATTATAATTAATATTATAATTTATTAATACGAGATAAAATAAGAGATTATTTTAATATAAAAGTCGTTATTAAAAGAATATAACTTTTTATTATAAAATTAAAATAAATAATAACTAGGGATCCCGCTTTTAATATTATAAATCCGATTATTCTATTTATTTATAACCTCGCTTTCCCTTATACCGAAGTTATATTAATTATATTATTAAAAAAGTATTTATCTTGATTTAAAATATTATATAATATATTTATATATATAAGGCCGGTATATTTAGTTATTAATAAACTAATTAATCGTAATCTTTTTTATATTTATCCGTACTTTAATCCTTATAAGTAAAGTGAAATTAAATAAAAATAAATTATAAATTAATAAAATATTAAGTTATTATAATCGTATAATTATTAATATTTAAAATATTAAGTAAATATATTAGGATAAAGATTAAGATAATTAATATTAATTTAATTTATAGAAAATAACTCCTTAGCCCTTAAATTATAGAGTAATTAATCTACTATATAAAGGGGTAAGATTACTAGAATATAAATTAAAATAAATAATATTAATAAAATCTATAATAGTCGCTTAAATACTAGGGCTTTAGAATAAAAAATATATAAAATAACTCTAACTTTCCGGTAAATCTTACGGTATAAATATTAAAATAAATAGTTCTAATAAAATATATAAACCGTAGTTATTCGGTCTTATATAAGAATAAATCGATTTCGACGATATCGTTAATACGAATTAATTAAATATATTAAATTAATTCTCTTAACTTATCTACCCTAAATTAAAGGATATAATTTAACTAATATTTATTTAATTATATAAACTACTTATACCTAGGAATAGAATAGAAGATAATAAATATAACTCGGGTAAAAACGTTAAAATTAAAGATAATAATAGTACTAGCGATAATAACGAGGCGATCGTCGATAATAATAATAACGTAATAAGATTAAAAGGCTATATAAATTATATAAATAATAATAATATATACGAATAAGTTAAGGATAATCTTAAATATTAATAATTATATTAAAAATATTAATATAATAATTACGAATACGTTATCGAAAGGTAGGATTATAAAATAAGGGATATATATTTTTATTATCCTTATCTAGTTAATTCCTCGAATAATATTTAAATTTAATTAGTAATACCCGAAGACTATTAAAAGAATAACGATTAAAATAAAAATTAGGATAATTCGGCCTTAAATAATTAAAATAAACCTAAATTCGATAGTATTAAATCTTATATAAATTATATAAAAGAGTATATTTTATATTTTTATTTAAAAGAAGTTAATCTTATCTTCCGAGGGTATAAGAACTACTAGTAAAATAATTTAAATTACTTTATACTCGATTACTCTTATAATAATTAAAATATAAAAAATATAATAATAAAGGAGGATATTTAAAACCCTTCCAATTAAGATAAAGATCGGGATAAAACTTATAATAATAAATAATTAAAGTAGATCCCTTATATTAATAAAAATAATTTATCGAGATTTAATACGGGCGAAATACCTCTCGATCGTTTAAAGGGTATTATTAAAGAAATATATATTACTCGCTAGGTAATCTTTAAGAATTTAAAAATAAATTAAAATTATAATTAAAGATAAAGATTCGTTATTTTACTATATATCCTAGCTTTATTATAATCTTTATATTAATCCGTTATTATAAAGACTCCTTCGAGACGCGGACGTCTTTTTAAAAAAACTAGAATAAAGTAAAATAATAAATAATTTACTTTAATCTTAACTTTATTATAATAATTATATTAATATTATATAATTTATTAAGGTCTTAAAATATAAAACCTTATATATAAAAACGTTAAGAGTATTTAAATTTATAAGTTTTTTCTTTATACTAAATATACTATAACTCCTATATTAATTTCTAAATATTAATACTAGCTACGCCTTTATTTTAAGGCTCTTTATTTATTAATTAAACCTCTACGAGAATACGAGCGGTTAAAGTTTTATTTAAACTTTTATTTAAAGGCCGCGCTTAAGCCCTAAAAAGGAGGAGGGGAAGAATAAATTAAATTCTTATATCTACCCAACGATATATAAAGCCCGGTAATAAATTTTATATTATCTTTAACTACCTTTATTTTAATTAAAATATTAATCTTTATTAACGAAAATACTCTAGGAAATTAAAAGATATTAAAAGACTTTTGATTTATTAATTTTAAAAATACTCTTTTTATATTTAATCCGCGAAATCTATTACTAAAACTTTCTTAAAGATATACGATTTTAAAATAATATATTTAATACTTTATAAAAGGCTATAAAAGGTTATTTAATAAATATATTCTTTAGTAAATTTATTCCTTATATTATCCCTAGATAAGTTAAGATCTAATTTATTTAATAATTTATTTATATATTATATACGGTAAGTGTATTACTCTTTAACCGAAGGATATTAAATTATTAAAGACTTTAACGAAAATATTAAACGGGTAAATAAATATTAATAATTAAAGTAAAAAGGGGTTTCGTTAAGAGATAAAATCTTTATTAAAAATTAATATAAAGATTATTATAAAGTATTAAGATAATAGATTCCGATAGGGATTAATTAATAAATAAATATTTACGATTTTATCGTAAAATAATCTAATTAATCGTTTAATAATAGTACGAATAATTAATTTATATATTAATATATTATAATATAAGAGCTCGTAGAAAGATAAAGGTCTTTAATAAAAGTATATAACTTTAAAGAATAAATTAAAATAAATAATAATTAAGAATCCCGCTTTTAGTATTATAAATCCGATTATTTTTACTATTTCTTATTTTACTTTTATTTATACCTAAATTATATTAACTACGGTATTAAAAAAGCGTTAATTTTAATCCGAAATTATATTTAATATATTATATATATAAAGATCGGTATAATTAATTACTAATAATTTAATTAGTTATTATTATCTTTATATTTATCCCTATATTTATCTCTCTAGGTAAGTTCGATTTAAATTAAATTTTACTACTACCTAATAACGTATTTAACTATCGGAGTTATAGTATTATAAATTTAATTATTATTTAATATAACTATTAGGATAAAGATTAAGATAAATAATATTAATTCAATAAATAGAAAATACCTCCTATATTTCCTCTCGAAGTTAAATAAATAAAGTCGTTACTTTTAATACTATTATTAATAGTATTAATTATATATATTTAATATAGTAAATACCTCCTCTTTAAGGCGATGAATTTATAATATTAAATATATTTAAAATAAATATAAAATCACCGGGATAAAGATTAAAATAAATTATATTAATTTAATTTATTAAATATAGTCGCCTATATTATAAACCTTTTATTCGGGACTAGGCTTTATAATAAATCCTTAACTATAAATAAAATTATTAATATAAATTTTAAAATAAATTATATTTACGAGATATATAAAATATAATAAACCGTACTTTAATTACTAGGAGTCGGAGGGATAAGATATAATATCTTTAATTTCGTTTATGAAAATCGCCTTTAAATATCTTTTAGAGGTTAATAAAATCGAGAACCCTTTAATTCGCTACCTATACTATATACTCTATTAATATCCTACGAAATAACGTAAAATAATAATCGATATAATTATAAAAACTAGCTTAATAATAATAACGGTTTAGAATTAAATTAGTCTTATATAGAATACGAGTATCGGGTTATTTATTATTTATATTTATATAATAACTTTAATTTAATTAACGCGTATTAATACTATAAATAGAATAAACTCTTTTATATTCTCGAAAATAAAGATAAAAAGGAGGGTCGTATAAAAAGTAAAGAAATATTAATATTGTTAAAGAATTTAAATAAAAAAGAAAAATCGGTACTATAAAAAGAACTAGACGAATTAAATTAAACTAGTTTTATAATACTAGAAGTAGATTAGGATAAAGATAAAAATAATTTTAATAATTAAATTAATTTAGGTTTAAAGTCGTATACGTTATATTTAAACCGGAATTTAATATATAATTATAAATATTTTAATATAATATATAGAAATTATATAAATTAAGAATTCGAATATCTTTTCTAGGACTCGGAAATCGACTCGGATATAAACGAGGATCCGTTACCGCCGAATATAATATTAAATATTAATATAATACTTTTTAATACTCGTCGATAATTTAAAAATAATATTAAACTAGAATATAATACCCCGATTACTCGTTAAATAAAAGATTAATAAAAAATAAAAAATAAAGAGCCTATAAAGGAAAAAAACGCTAAGGATATAACTAAGAGTAAATATTTACTATTTTATTATATATCCTAGCTTTATCTTAATCTTTATATTAATTTATAAATTTAGATATAATTATTAATAAACGCGACCGGCCTTAAAGGAATCTAAAGACCCTATAAAGTAATAAATATATTACCTCTCTTCCGGCTTTATCGTAATCTTTATATTAATCTTTAATTATTTATAAAGTCTTTAAAATATAAAAATTTAAATTTAAATTTAAAAGTAAATTTAAAGATAAACTTAAAGATAAACTTAAAAGTAAATTTAAATATATAAATATAACTAGAAATAATACGTATTTTCCCCTCTATAATTCTATATAAATAGGGAAAGGAAAAGGTCTCTAGTTAATTTAAATAATACTATAAAATAACGGGGAGGGCTTAAGTATTAATCCTTTATTAATTTAATCTTTATTTAATAATAAAACTATTATAAAATTAATATTTAATAAATTTCTATATAAAGCCGCTTCTCGTATCTTTAAGGCTAAGCGGAATAAAAGGGGAAGAATAAATTAAATTTTTATATCTACCCGACGACGTATAAAGTCGGGTAGTAAATTTTATATTATTATTAACTACCTTTATCCTAATTAAGGTATTAATCCTTATTAACGAAAATACTCCGGGAAATTAAAAGATATTAAAAGACTTTCGATTTATTAATTCTAAAAGTACTTTTTTCGTATTTAATCCGTGAGATTTATTACTAAAACCTTTTTAAGGATATATAATTTTAAAGTAATATAATTAACACTTTATAAAAAACTATAAAAAGTTATTTAATATATATATTCTTTAATAAGTTTATTTCCTATATTATCCCTCGATAGATTATAATTTAAATTATTTAATAACTAATTTATATACTATATATAACAAATATATTACTTTATAGGCGAAGGATATTAAATTTTTAAAAACTTTAACGAAAATATTAGGCGGGTAAATAAATATTAATAATTAAAACGAGAATAAAATTCGTTAAGGGATAAGATTTAAAGGAGAGTTTAATATAAAAATTAATATAATTTTATATATAGAGAATATTTATTAGAAATTAATATATAGATAACTACGATTCGTCGTTCTAGGATATTATAGTATATATTAATTACTTAAATCGAGGATAGTATAATAATTAATCTATTTAATCGCGTTATTAAATCTTAATATACTTTATTTATATTATCGTTATTATAATAACCCTAAAGATACGCGTAGATATAATTTATTAATAGGAATAATAATTAATATAATTAATAACACGTTATTAACGACCTTAAAGATATCGATTATTTATATTAATTATTATCTTAATTAATAAAGTATATATACGCGTATATATAAATTATATAAGGTTAGCTCTATTAAGAAGGGAGGAAGAGAATAATAAAGAATCCCTTCTCTTCCCTAAATTAAAGAAGAGAATAATTTTATATTTATCTCTTCTCTTCTCTTCCCTTTCCTTTAAGGAAGGAAAGGAAAGAGAAAGTAATCTCTACTCTATTTCATAACGTAATAATAATAAAGTATATATATATATATAAACTATATATAGGAGTAGTAATAGAGTATATATATATATATATATAAATTATATATAGGGTTATATATAGGCTATATAAGAGTAATAATAAGGTATATATAAATATATATATAAATTATATATAGGCGTATATATAGGCTATATAGGAGTAACAATAAAATATATATAAAGGTATATATAAACTATATAGGAGTAACGATAGGGTATATATAAACGTATATATAAACTATATATAGAGGTATATATAGGCTATATAGGAGTAGCGATAGGGTATATATAGGCGTATATATAGGCGTATATATAGGTTATAGATAGGGGTATATATAAGCCATATAAGAGTAGTAATAGGGTATATATACGCGTATATATAGGCTATATGGGAGTAGCAATGGGCCATGTATACGCGTATACATGGGCCATATATGGGGGTATATATAGGGTATATATAGTTATATATGGGGGCAGCCTTATAGGGAGAGTAGGGAGGAAGGGAATAGTAGGTAATCCCTTCCCTTCCCTAGTAATCCCTGCTCCTTCCCTTCCGCTCCCTTCCCTTCCCTGTTCCGTAGCGTATCTGGCACTCTATCCTATCACTTCTGGGTTAGCCTTCTCCTCGAATTATTCTACTTAATAAGGTATACGTACGCGCATGTATAGGGGCAGCAATGCGCCCATGTATGGGGGTTAGCAATGGCCATGTATGCGCGCTTGTATGGGGGGCAACAATGGCCATGTATACGCGGGGGCAGCAGGGAAACAGGGATGTTTTTTCTTGGCATTCCCTTCTCATTTCCGTTCCCTGGGGGTCGTTCCCTTCCCTTCCCTTCCGCGGCGTACCATCGCGATGGATAGTGAGCGCAGATCACCACTGTCATAATCTTTTGTCTACAAGTTAAGCTACTCATACGTTGGATTTGAGCTTTGTAACACTTCGAACATTCTCAAATGTGACATCACAAAATGCTCGATTGTCTATGGGTACCTTACAACCAAGTAGCAGTGGCACAAAACTGGTTCCGCACCCAGGCACAGTAATTTGCGGGACTACTCATCTCAATACCTTTTCAGACTCGTTCAGCGATCGCCGATTGGTTGGCACAGCAGAGGACAAACCAATAATCTGATAGTTCATGTTGTAGATCCCGTCTGGGCATCCTGTAGACACAGTCATGCCATTCGTTGCAGACATGACCACGGCGCCTGTTGAGTCTATCAAGTTGAGCGTCTGCGACCCGGCCTGTACCCCATTGAAAGCGCCAAAGTTGAAACCAGGACCCAGTGTCGTAGTATTCAGTGTCACGTTATTGCTGATACCGGAGATCCGCATGCCTGTGGACTTGGCTGGAAGAACCACCGCCCAGTTCAGTGCGTCGTAGCCGGTGCTGAAGTCGCGGGGTTGTTGGCCGTAGAGACCAGCGGTGTTGTTTGGACATGAGGCGTTTTGCAGGATTGTTTTGTACCACAGGACGCCCACCGCTGGGATATTTGGGGGTGGTACCATCGAAGATGTGCTTCCGCCGGCTTTGTAGGCTACTATGAATGAGGTGATGATCCGCTGCCAGGCATTGTGGGGAAATTTGTCTTGGGTGGCATAGACATGGCCTTGTGGATTGTTGTTCTCTTCGAGCCAGAGATTGCCAATATAATGACCCTCTGGACCATCGTTCTGTACCGCGTCGTTAGCTTGCATAGGTAGGATCCAAAGGAATGTGAAAAATTCATGTAGCAGAGCCATACCCATGATATTATTTCGACAAAGTCTGGCTGGGGAGACATCCCGAGAATGTTTTGCATGCGAGTAGGAAGATTCAATTCGCCAGCGCGATATAAGTTGGTGTTGTACTGTACAATTACAATCATTTCCTATGCTGAGAGGGTCTTCAAGGAATACACACCGAGTCCTTGTACTGGAGGGCGCTTAAAGCTACTGCACTGTCAGAACAGCTCAAACTCCTGACCAGTCTTAGATACGCACCGATCATGTAACCTTTTCCGTGTTGCTTGGCGCCAGCTATGACAGGTAGGTCGGGAGAAATGTCTCCAGGGTAGAGTCCACCGTAGCCCCCTAAAAACGGCCAGGCAGCCTCCCAGCTGAAAAGTCCATCGACCAGCCCGCCCCAGTAAGAGTACCACTGAATAGTCTTTTCAACAACAGCCGAAAGTCTGGATCAGAAGAGACCTTACCCCTGACGCGGCACTATAGTATCCCTGTGTTTCGTCAAAATCGGGAATGAAATATATCTTTGTGTTCAAAGATTGCTTCCAAGCTGTAAGCACCAATGAGCCTTTGGTACAGCATTTTGGCTAAAGGTGCCAATACTCACTCTGCCATTGAGTGACTGTGAGCCCGCCGGCCGAGTAGGTTGATATCATCGGAAAGCCATTGGGTCCTCTATACCACGCAGAACTACCTAGATATCGGTTCAAGATCGCGTCATATTTACTGAGCTAGACAAGGACACAGCTTCTGTCAACCGAATTGTCCATTTTTGTACTCTAACGTCTTACCAAATTGCAACTTTGTCCATTTGCATAAGATGGGGCGCAAAGTTCAGCGGCATCTATACTGATGAAAAGTTTGAAGCCGACATAGGCTGCGTATCCGAATAAGCTGCTCAGGTCGTCCGCGATATAATATTGGGTTGGATCCCCTATATTCAAGACAAACCCATCGAGTCTAGAGAATCATGAGATAGTGTCAGAATACATAGTCAGCAAGATTGACCCACTTCATAGCCCTTGCATCATCGACATCTTGATGTGCATGCGCCTCAGTGATGGGGCCAACAATCTACGAGCAAGTCATCATTCCATTCTCCACTTGGAAACAAATGATAAAGGCTCCTACCATGTAATGGGCGAACACTGCCTTGGCGAGCACGAATTCAAAGAGTAATGATGCCGTGGCAAGGGCGAAGAGGATAAACAAGGAACACATGGTTGGACCTGTTATGGTGGATGAATGCTTGGTTTTCCCATCTATTATAATACAGGACGAATCGTTGGCGTTTGACTTTTCAGCCCTTGCATAACGAGCTCTTCGGATAGTGCCTCATTAGCCCGAGGAATGTAAAAAACGGATCTATGACTTTCCATGGAATGCCGAGGTGAGTGCCATGCATCCGAGATTCGATCTAAAGTTGTGGAAACAGTCTTCTGTAAAATCGACTATACGTCAGTCGCTGGAACCCAATTTGTACCTAAATCTACCCTGGTGTGATTCAACAGAGCAATGCCGGAGGAAGATCGCAAGAGTACAAGCGCATCAGTGCTGCAGGCTCGTTACTCGGCGGCATGGTGCCAAGGAAGCATCTATCCGCGCCTACCACCTAGTAATTCCCAAAAAGGTCCTATATTGACAGCACCTGGGATAGTATAGGCTTCTCTCTGGATCTCTCGTTACTTATTGCATTTGGCGATGTCCCATTGTTCGGCAGGAGCCCCGTTTTGCCTGGCACAAGAGAACGAATTATAGAACCCTCAAGCGACAACATGTGGGAAAACCGGTTAATGAAGAGCTCTGACTACTGCGTAACAAATTCATACTGTAGACATTTGAGGCAAGTGAGGTGTGATCTGCCAAGAAAACGGAGCCCCTGGCCGCCGAGCCATGGGATAGTTAAGGGCTTCAAGATCGACAACAGGCAGACAAAATCTGTAATAGTCCAAATCAGCATCCTACTGTTTCGAGATCGTCGGAAAGAGCGCTTGAGTCTCCGCCCTTAAGGGTGTCGAGAGCCTGAAACGAATGCTGAATCTGGAACATATTAAGATTACATTATACCTTCTACTAAGGTGGTAAATGATTCTGGGCCCTTGTCCCAGCTGACATCAGATGACACATCAACACAATTCTTTCGCGGTCAAGTAACATTTAATGGCCAACATTCATACTCGCCGGCACGCCCTGACTCGACACCGCAGTGGCATTGTACACGTAGATGGTCAACAAATTACTCGCTCCTCAAAATTCGTGATTGCTGCCTGAACAAAGCATGTTGCATGAGCTCAGTCCAACCTGAATAGCCGTGCTTGGCAGCGTCGAGGCGCAGTAACATTCCTGGCTCCATTCAACACCAGCAACGTTCTTACCAGCGGCTTGGCAGTAGCTGACACACGTTTCGACAGTCATGCTGGTGGCGTTTGAATATGACGGGCCGGTAAGAAGTCGGCCGCTTGTAGCCTCTTTATAGCAGCCAGCAAGTGGGTAGTAACCAACCTGTTTCACGGTCGAAGGTGGCACAAAGTTGGTGTTGTTCGGACAATGTTCCCAATAGTTGAAATAGTTCAGTTTTCACCCAAAACTAACTAACTACACTAGTATTTAGCGTAGTTAGTTGGTTTAGGGGGTAAAACCAACTACCAACTACTAACGCTAGTTAACGCTAGTTAACGCTAGTTTCAACTGATATTTTTAACAGTTTACATAAAATTCATAAATTCATAAATCCGTTATAACTTACATTAAGATAATTCTTCCCCAGCAGCGCTTTACCCGAAAAGGTAATCGGCCTTAACTCCGCCCCCCCCGTAAAAGGGATCCTCAGCCTTATACAAAACTGCCGAAACTATCAGTTTTAACCAACTATTCTAGGGTATAAACTAACTATAAGCAGTCAGTTGAGACCTTAAACTAACTAACTATTAAGGGAAAAAAGGGCAAACTGAACCAACTAACTGATAGTTTTCTAAATAGTTAGTTAATTATTGGGAACATTGTACACGGAGATCAGGTTGGCCGCACCGCAAATTTCAGACGAGTTCTCAGTACATTTTCCCATGCAGCCAGATTTTCCAACCGCTGCGTAGTTCTGTAACGCGTTGCCGCAATAGCATTCTTGACCAAACTCCAGTCCGGCAAGGCCATAATTAGAATTACCGCACTAAATGAAATCTTGCAGTTAGCATTATACTTTCTAGAGGGGACAAATGGCAATGATGGGAAGGAAGTGACTCGGAAATGGACATACGAAGGTCTGGCAAGCTTCAATGGTCATTCCAGTCTTGTTAGTAAAGCTAGATGAAGAGAGCGCTCTAGGACTAATTTGGAAGTCAGTACTTTTCTTTCATTGCAGACCAAGTAACCGAGGGACGAAGCTCTGCCCACAAAAGTACGCACCTAGTCTCGTTTGCGCAGCCTAGGTAGGCCCATCCCGAGCTGCTGAACTCGCCCACAGTGGGAGTGTGATAGAGGCGGAGGTGGTGGAAGACTTTGAAAGTGTAGAAGATGACGAGGTGGATAGCTTTGTAATCGAAGATGACAACAACGACGTTACTGACGCCGAAGCCGTGGGTTGAGTCGATGACAGCGTGGTGCTCAGGGCTGTAGAGGTGCTGCTCACAGCGCTGCTGCTTGAGCCACTGCTACTTAACCGAGTTGTGCTGGGAATTGTGCTGCTCCCGCCAGTACTGCTCAAGGTCGAGCTACTAGCAAGTGTGTTTGTGTCAGGGGTGCTTGTTGCGAGCATGCTGCTCGAGAGGGCACTGCTTGAGAGGGCAGTACCTGAGACCGTGTTGCTCGAAAGCGCGCTACTCGTACTGGCACTGATCGGAGGGCTGCTGGATGACGATCCCGTCAACGCCGACGTAGAGAGATGGGACGTCGATGAACCGATTGATTGCGCGGACGCTACTATGGAGGATGACGAGGAAGCTGTCGAAGGCACGAGAGACGACGAGGAGACCAATATAAGTGATCCAGACGTAGCGGAGGAGAGAACGGTTGGCATCACTAAGGAAGTCGATGACGGTGCGACAATTTTGTACATGTCAAGGCGATAGCCCGCACCACAGTACTCTGAGCTGTTGCCTGCACAAGGCATGCTGCAGTCCGATAGGGGGTTCAGTGCACTTCCAGCGTTGGGGGAGGCTCCACAGTAACTGGAGCGCTGTCAGCTCAAGATATTGGAAGTCTAAGGGGTCTTCTCACCATGCGTGCCCATATTCAACACCCATCCAGGCAAGACCACCCGGCAAGTAGAGCCCCGCACACATCTCCACGGTCGTGGATACGTTGACGTACGAGGCGCTGCCGAGTGCTCGAATACCATTACTCTCATTGAAGCAACCCTGGAACTGAAAAGCGCCCACAGTCTGAACGTGTACAGGACCGGTAGGCGAAGGCGTGGCGGAGCTTGCGATTAAAGTACTCGAAAGCGAAAAACTAGAGGTCAAAACACTAGAAGTCGAATCATTTAAGCTCGGAACACTGGAGCTCGGAGCACTGGAGGTCGAGATACTAGCGGCCGAGGTGGAGGCTTTGGGCGCGTTTTGGTAAATATTCAACCGATTAGGGCCGCCGCAGTACTCCGATGAGTTGCCACTGCAAATCATATTGCACTGGGTTGCATCTGGGCTGGATCCAGCAACAAGCGAGGAGCCAGCGTTGATGGTTCTACTACAGTAACACTCCGCACTATACTCAACACCGAAATAGGTGTATTCATCACATCCGAGTGAGCAAGCTTCAACCGAATTTTTCGTCCCATCTCCGGGGTTCGCGAGACTGGTCCAGGCCCTGGCCTGGACGCTGTCGCTTTCGCTGTAACAGCCGAGGTTAATTGAAAGTTGTCGAATTTTGGACAGTGGTAGGGGCAGTCGGCGATGGGGTAGAGGTGGCAGTTGTTGCCGTGGCGCTGGCAGTGGAGATTGGGGACGTGGGTGTTACTGCTGAGCCACCACCGCCGCTTGAGATTATCGTCGCTATAGTGGAGGCATTCCTAGTGGGGCTGGCCGAAGAATAGGCAGACGAAAGGCTAGAGTTGAATTGATAAATACTCAATCGATTCGGGCCTTCACAGTATTCATTCACGGTCCCATTACAAGTCATGAAGCACATGTTCTGCGTGGGATCGCTTCCTCCACTCGCCAGAGCAGAACCCCTAAGAAGAGTATTGCCGCAGTAACATTCAGCTGAATATTCTACTCCTGCTTAATCGAAACCCTTACAGGCAGCAGCGCACAATTCCACGGTGAGTGATGCGCCTGACACAGGGTCGATCAAGCCCGTGAGTGCGCGAACGGCAGTGCTATCTGTATAGCATCCTATGTAGGAGTAATTTCCAGCAGACGGCAGGGCAGAGGGACCGCTGGCGGGAGTGGTTGGTCCGAAAGCTGCTGAAGTAGTAGTTGCTACTGGAACTGGCAGGCTGCCGTTGAGTTGGTACATATCAAGCCTGTTCGGTCCACCACACTATTCTATTCCAGAGTCAGTAATGTGCTTTTAACAAGGTTCTTGGTTGTCAAGAAGCGTCAGGGGGCCAGGCTTTGGAGTAGATTTTCATGAATCAAGATAGGACGTGAGGAGAGACGAAGTGTGCTAAGAGGATCCTCACATATTCCATTGTGTTTCCTCCGCACAGCATCGAGCATCCATTAGTGTTTGGGTCGAAGCTTGACTGGGCAACGGACCCAGAATTAATCACATTTCCACAGTAACCTGGTTTTCGTTTAGCGCCAATCCCTCGTCCGTTCAACAGTATGAAAAGTGAGAACTTGCATTCATTTGAATATTCCGTTCCAAAATACGTGAAACTTTGGCATGCAATTTCGCAACTTTCAATGGAATTTGAGCCAGCAGGAGTTGCAGGAGTCTGGCCGGTGAGCGCACGGCCATTGGTAGCCTCGCTGAGCAGCCAATGTGATTGTAATTGCCTGTGCGATTGACAGTGACGGGGCCGCCAGTGGCAGTAGCAACGCTGTTGTTGCCATCTGTATAGCGTGTAGAGCCATAGTACACACTCATGTAGCCACCAACGCCGCCGCAAACCTGCGTCGAATCACCGGCGCATGCATACGTGCAGAATGCATCTTCCACTTCAGCAGAATTCGGGGTCGGTGTATTTCCGCAGTAACATAGAATTTATCGCGGTCAATAATATCTTTCGAGAAAAAGTCAGGACAATGCGATGACGGAGAAGTCCGGATGGGACCGCAAGTACAGTTTGCCAACCACGTCGATCCTTGTAGCCCAATGGAATACCATACGGAGAAATAAAGGAGCGCTTACATTCTCTTTGATATTCTGTCCCAGAGAAGGCGTAATCACCGCTGCAGAAATTTTGGAGTCAGCTTTGCTATTTGCGGCCAGGGTAAAAGTATGACGTGTTCGGGGACTTTTAATTGACCGCCAACACATATCTCGCGACTCAAGGTATAGGATAGTTGATGGAAGAAAGAGTCTGCAACGTACTTACGCAAGGCAAGCTGTCTGGCATAAGTCATTGTCGTTGGAGCTGTTGACATACGGAGATCTTGGCAGCAACCTAGCGTTGCTCTCTTTATAACACTGCCTCTGAGTCAGCCTAGGTTTCTACGAGTGAGACTGGAGTCATATGACATATCAGGGAAGTACGTACACCAAGATACGAGTAGACAGGCTGGCCACTTGAGTTAGTTGGTCCCACTATCCTGCTTTTGACTACTCCTCGAATCTCAACAACATGGACGCCAAATGTTAGGTCGTCTATAGGCGTATCAATATCGTGTATGACTTGAACAGGTCTTAGAGGACTGGAGCCTACCTGTATTAAGTGTCCACGTGTTATTGTATTCTTGGTCCGGCGTGCTTGGCACCTCAGTGTTCGTCGCAAAGAGTACAGTACCGTAGGCACATTCATTGACCGGAATATTCTGGGACTCGTGCAGCTCGGTGGGATCTTCGGGATGGAAGACTCCATTAGGCGGCTTGCTCTTGGAGATCTCAAGTACTGAGCCACCTTGGTTACAGATGCGGCTCTGCAACGAGGGCGTGGTCCCAGGAACAACATCGCCAAAGTCCATCAGAAGATCGCTTGCTGGCAACCAGCCGCCTTCGCTGGTACTGATCGAAAAATTGGCAATGGGCGCGGTCGAAGCTGAGCCTTCCAATATACAATCTTGTGTCCCGCTATCACTCCACACAGTGAAGAAGGAATTGTATATTCCAGTCCCATTGACAGGTGTAAGTGTTGAGTCGATTGATATCTGGTCTCCGCCGTTGATGACTGTGCCAACGGGAGGAAGGCCGCTAGATGAGAATCCGTATCCAAGATCCTGATCAGCGTCGCCAAATGTAGAGTTCGTGTAGTCTATGTTATCGACGTTGAGATCGTCGGTAGTGTAGGCGTAGCCAAGGATGGTCAGATTTGTCAATCCCGCATTACTGATAGTGAAGGACAGCGAGTTCGTCGGTACATTATTTGGATCGAGGAGAACTAGACCGCTGTAGTCCACCGTAGTTGGTGCGATTTGGAGGAACGCATTATTAAAAACCTCAATTCCGGTTAGGCCAATTGGGAACTGGGTGGAGTAGCCTGCAACAGCATGGTAGTAAGAGTTAATGCAGTGCTTTTGACTCCAGGCGCAACGTTACCATATGAAGCATTGGCAGTGTTTCCATTGTGTGTCGTGCTAAGATTCCAGGTAACAGGGAATGTAAAAGTTTCGCCTGCTTTAATTAGACCTTGAGGTAATGTTGAAGGATCCACTTTAAAGTTTGCATCTCCATTGGTAACACTCTATATTCGAGTAACGGCGAAATTAGCTTGGCAGGTGACCTGCTCAGTCTGTGAAGTGCCTAGAGCAACAGTCCCAAAATTGACTGGCGAGGTACAGTCTAACGGCAGATTGACAGGAGAGCCTAGACAGTACAAAATCCCGTTGGCGTCCGTGACGTAGAGACGGGTATCACCGAACACAGGACGTTGGAACTTGTTAATACCGTTAACTTGTGGCAATTTGATGCTCTTCATAGTGCCGTCTGGGTTGGGGACAGCATACCATGCACGCAGTCCAGCATCCGGATCGCACGTCCAAAGAATTGCTGTTCCTTCCTTGCCGCCATACGTGGTAATCGTTGGAATGCCCACACCAACACGTCCTGCCGACTTTTCTGTTGTAGCCCCACCTTGTGTGAAGATCGGTACCTCGGAGCTGCTGAACCCAAGTTTGTAGACGTAAGTGGGGTACCCAATGGGCGTCAAGTAGATGTAGCCTCCCTCCAATGGATAAGAACCAGATCCACTAAACACGGCCTTGTTTGTCACTATAGTTTGGATAACTCCGTCGGTCTGGCCTGGGCCCAGTCTGTACCCACCCAGGTTTTTAGCGTTGAGGATATAGATCTTTCCGTTCTTGCCCGCAGTCACAGCCATTTCGGATACAACAGTGCCCTTGAAAATGCCAGGGTCTAGTAGCGCGATTCCGCTAGAGCCAAGGTCTTGATCACCGCCATCCATGTTCTGGTAGTCATACGGCTGAAAATAATCGGTCAAGCTGAGCTTGCCGCCGGCTCCGACATTCGGATTAATCTAATTCGTCATGAGTATCTTTTTATAAATTGAGAAATACCATACATACGCAAGCTTCGCCGAGTGTCCTGCATCCGCTGCTCCCAGAGGCCGGTGCGCCATTATTCTCGTGGCCCTGACCGTTGTTGCCTGACACAAAGAAGAGACGTTTGCCATCGGTAGAAAGAGCCATTCCACTCATCCAGATACCTCCCTCGCCTCCACCACCGTTCTCATCCCATCGATTAGTTTGAGCCACTAGAGGTCCAGACTCGGTAGCAAAATTGGTCGCCACCTGTTTCAAATTTACGTCAACACCGACAACGAGGCCGCTATAGTTGAATAAGTCACAGTGACCTCCAAAGGTGCCATACACAACGGAGCCAATCTGAGCCAACGCAGGTCGTTGAAGAATCAGTCCTCCAATGAAGTATTTCGCTGGATCATTGTCACTCGGTACTCTGTCAACTAGGACAGGAAAGCCAGGAGCATCGGCTACGGTATTGATGTTGACGCCATAGAAGTAATAAACTCCATTGATCGTTCCGGTAGCTCAAGGCGTCCGGTAGTTGGGAATGTACGTCTTGGCGACTATTTCAGGTCAGTGTTACTCTTTCAGGGTGGAAACCGAGTCTTTAAACATGTGTGAGAAGCAGGTTGCCCTTGAAACATGTCTTGCGACTCCGAAAAGGGTCCCAATGGGGTAGTAACGATCCCGAAAATACAAGTCACAAAAGTACACTATGTCCGTGGCAGGGTCTAGATTACTTTAATATCAGAGTTGCTCTTTGTGGAAATAAAATCGGAGTAGGAAATGCCGAAAGGGTACGAGACTCTCCGATCGAATTGACGGCCGAAAATGTTGTCCAAGAGGAGTGACTGCGGGGCGATGGCTTACCAATGATGGGGGTGCCGATGATGCATATGGGGTTCGCTATGTCCGTGCAGCCGATATCGGAATGTAGGAAAGGTGCTTGTACTTGTCGAGAGTCGATTAGGTTGCCAGTCTTTGCGTCCAAGGTTCGGATCCAATTCTGAGAGGAGGCTAGAAAAACAACCTGCTTACTGCCCGTTGGCGTATAAACCAGGGGCTTCGCATAGAATTAGGACTCGATGATCAGACACAGAGATGCTAGCATCGAGGTGAAAGCCTTCTAACATCGAAAGCCATTCACTTACCTGTTCCTTTCCGTTAAATTGGGCTTTCCAGAGCTGTCCGAACCCCGCGCTATCGACCACAGCGGGGTCCATGTTGTGATTAGCAAGATAGCCTGACTGGGCTGGATCTGCATCAGAGGGGCTGTCTGTGGATGCTAGACCTGATACATGCGGGACTAAAGCAATCGCCGAAGTGATAAGCCATTGGGGGAATTTCATAATGAATGTGAGGCGCTACACGCAGGACTTGAGTCAACAGCGTGGAAAGCGCAAAGGCAGAAACGACCGGACAATGAAGTTGGATGGATACTATTGAGAAAAAGAAGTTGGATTGGCTCCTCTGGTCCTTTGTATCAAGCTGGACAGCTCTGAGATTACTCGCCTTCGGAAGAGCGCAGCTCAATTTGGATTTAGTCTGTTGTCCAGGAAGGCTACTTGTCCCTCTTTGGCACGAGCCTCTACCACGCGAATCCATTATAGACTAATCTAGAAAGTCGCGGACAAGCCCACTGGAAAGCAATATGGATTCTTGCTAGCGAAGTAGAGGCTAGAACACAGACCATTTGCGCCACACCTTGGCAGTCGTTGTTGATTCAGCCAGCCCGTTGTGAAGTAGCTTGCTTCTATCTCGAAGTTCATCAATAGAGCAGATTAGATCCATATCTATTCAAGCCAGAACGAAGTCGTAGACTTAATCAGTCAGCCATAAGCCCCCATTCAACATGTCAGGCAGGCATTCGTTGAATCTTGTATCGTGCCTTGCCTACTACCGTCGCGTATACAGGCATCTAGAGGGAAATCCTTAGGCGAAGTCAAAATAAGGCACGAGACTCTGCGAAGGCTCAGATAGGCTTTACCAAAGCCTATTTTCGTCAAGGCACGGCCGCTGCATGGCGCTACCTGCATTTGTAGATTTTTCAAACCCGATACGGCGAATTAGGCACGTGTGGCTAGAATGCCGCAGGCTACGCGGCAATCGCTTCTTAGGTTCTAGATGCATGTAAGCTTATTTCAAAAAAAAACTGCAGAGAATTATGCGCAGATACGAGCGCCGAATGAGATTTTCGCGGCTTGGAGAATTGCCGTGAGAAACATACAATGCTGATGAAGCCCGACGAGATGCAGAGAGAGAAAGAATTGTAATAACATTATACGAGGAATGCGCGTAACCGTAGAGAAAGGAAAATGTCGCCACACCAGATCATGCTGGTGCCAAGTTCTCATTCTGGGTCCACACTAATGCAGGTACAAAGCAATAGTACGTGCCGAACATGTATTTTGTCACGCTCCCTGGCTCTAGTCTTTGGTATTGAGTGTAACAATTGTCGGACCATATCCCCTGGCCCAAATCAGAGTGCACAACATAATAGTATCAAGCGGCATCACCGAGACTGAGCGTTCTTTTAATTCAGGAACTGCCATCGCATATTACGGTATTACCGTTATCGATATTCTCTAGTCACGTGGCTTTGGGATTGCAAGATGTTCATGAACGATGGTGCGGGTTTTTATTTCGCTTCATAGAGGCATTGCAAGAGCTTGGCAGCGTCTTGATCTCAGAGGCGTCCGTATCGGCTAGCGGCAATTTGCACTCTTAGGACTAAGAGCATTCACTAAAGCCGTCAGCAGGCTTCGATTTTTGTTGATTGCAAAGGAGCATGTTGTGCGAGCAAATGAATCAGCTCCTAGACCTCGACACGTTTTTTGGTCTAGAAATGGTTCAAGGATGACACCACGGGCCTCCAGATGCGTGTCCGAAATCGATCATCCATACAGTATCGACAAACACGTGGTTGAACTCAATACCTTGGTGACACTGATAACCCTCGAGCACCTTCACGACGGATCCAATCGCTCCAAACGTACAGGCCGGACGCGATTGAGCCAAAGGCTCTCGTTGCCAGTTGGGCGGAGAACCCGAAGGTTAAGCTGCAAAGAGAGGTATGAGAGAGACAGGAGCGTGCGTCCAGGGTTTTCCAACGGGACCCACGTCTTTCTTTGACATCACATCTCCCACCGCCACACAAGAGGGACCGAGCCGACGAATAAATGCTTGAAAATTCGAGCGGTGATCCCTTCGTTTCGGGCATGCCATACTCAGTTTCGCCAATTTGGCGTCTCTATCCTATGTATCCTATGTAGTCTCTCATCCACCATCTTGTCTTGGTGATGTCACATTCTCCCACGTCACGTCACACAACATTGTTCGGGAAAGGAGGGTTGATCGAACTACTGCGAGACCTTCTGTTCCTCATGTAGGAAGAACAACACGGAAGATCTTGGAAGTGGATTGCTTTGATCGTTCGTTGGGAAGATGGAGGAGGAAGAATTTGAGCAAGGGTTGGAGGTTGTAAAACGAGGAATTGATGAGCGTATCCTTCTAGAGGCAGTCTGTCAGCATATAATTAGAGTTACGCATAAGCTGCAACAACTCATTCATAGGCGGATTCGCAGTGTCCGAATTTGGTACTGGTCATTAGCAAATAGGGTCCCAAATATACGGGGTAAGCCATGGAAGCTGCAGATCGAGCGCAATGAGAAAGTCGAAGTCTTTAGCAGGTTGTTCAACGTGCAGGAAGCGTACACCATGTATCAAGGCACGATCAAGTGCTGCAGACATTCCAATTGGAACAGCTTGTCATGTCACAAATTCACTCTGTTGAAGGAGAAATATTCTTGCCAAGAAATTGATTACGTGATACAAGGCGACTCCCTCCCAATGCACTTTCCATTGTACCCCTTCATGTCTTGTAATAACCTAGCAGGCAACAGTAGGTTGAGGATGATCCGCACTAATTCAACCTCGGCCCAATAGCTGTGAAGGCGTGAGAGATCGGATCGAAGCTAGTCACTGAATGTACTTATAGACGAGCGATGAGCGTGGCAACTAGGGAGATTAATTCTCTTCGGGACAAGCACTCACCGCGCAACATACAGTACATTCTCTTCACGGTACCTTACTATTGTATGCACATATTAATCGTAACACCAAGGTGATTCCGTCTCTGAGATCCGCCTGATTCTTAGAGACCTCAAAACAATGTATACTTTTTCGATCTTAAATACAACAACCGGCTTGATTATGCTACTGGACTTCCAATTTCTCGGTCCAGCAGGGCCTGAGAAGAGCCTTGGTGTACACTGAATCCCACATCAGGATACTTCTTACTGTTGACATTGCCTTATCTGCATACTACCTGTCTCGTAATATCGTCACAAACGTCGTCTACGACAACAGAAAGAAACAGATTCAGCTCAGCGACCCATCCACACAATATTCAGTGGAGTAGGAAATCCTTTGAGACATGACCAAGCCGTAAGAATTGATGGACTCTTGTAAATGCAAAAGCTTCAACCAAGACGATCATTTGTTATAAGAGGAATCAAGTTAGGACATCCCGAATCAATGTGTGTCGACCTCCTCCCAACCAACGCCCATCTGTCCAGAAATACTGCTACTGGCCAGCCAACGAGTGCCAATCCAGCGCCTCGAACATGATCCACCATGCATCTGGCCGTTTATCTCACTCATTGCTAGTCATGGAACGCGCAAAAGCCCCACCTGATCGATTACCGTACCACCTGCACCACAGCACACATGTTAGTCTCAAGCTCGTCCGAGACTGTACTTAGAAGTATATCCACATCAAGCTCTTATGCTCATCGAACCCATAATGATTCGTCTAAGCCGCCCCGCTGGTAGTAGCAGGGAGAGGCGGCGGCGTGCCGGAAGGAGGAGGCCCTGAGAATCCACCAAAGCCACCGCTTGCCATTGGATGTGGAGTCCAGCTGGGAAATTTGGCCACTGACTCCGCTCGGGGGAGCGCCATGGGGAGCGCCGGATGGACCACCTTTGTGATCAGTTGGTGTGGCAACTATGACAGCTGGTGCAAGGGCAAAGTGATGAGAACGGCGAAGTTGGTGGAGAAATGCGTCTCGAAAGGTTTGTATGTGGATAGGTGGTTTTTTGAGAATTTTAGGACTTTCAGAAAAAGAATGTAACGCGTGGATGTTAATACAATGATGTAAATGAGAGGCATCGACAGACTTTTATCAATTATCTTCTCAGCGTCGGCCCCCTTTCGACTCTCCGGACCAGACTTTTTCTTGATACATCCAATGCAATGACGAGTTTCACGCAATGCAGTCAACATTGTTCGATTGCTGTCGTCACTCAGCGTTGCGTACGTCACTCTTCTGAACGGCTTTGCTGACGTTCCGCTATTCTCATCAGCATTGGCCTAGATCAATTGTTCTAACTTTTGAGTCTCAGCGGATAATGCCTAGACTTCCCCGGAGTCTGAGGTAGCAAAAGCCACATTACTCCACATTACGTGGACAGGCTCTTCTTGCTACATGGCCTAGGTACGCGCGCGGTGAGAGCCTCTATTGCGGGCTTTGACTTTCAAACGTCCTTCAGGCGGTTAGCTAGGATGGATGATATCGTTATGCTTAGTTAGCAAATCAGCGGCGAGATCAGTACTTTCGGAAATGCATGGTTGGTCACCCATTTCGGACCTATTTCCCCCAGTAACATCGCTTCAAAATGCAAGTAGTCCTCAGATTGAAATTCAAGCTTGGATGCAAGCTAGCGAGCCTGTATTGGACAACAGTGGCTAGTGAAACATATACTACCATTCTGGAACGAGATGGAATCCCTTCGGCGAAATTAGCATGTTAGATGTGAAGATGGAATGTCCGAATCATCGGCCTGATACGCGTGGTGCATTTAGCTGGTTTTAGATATGTGAAGCGTATCTTTAAGCATGGTCAAGGACGGACTATGACCTTATCGAGGAGTCGTCCTCAGCTTTGCTACTAGCTCGATTTAGCTTGTCGACAAAGATTTGAGGAAACTTTGAGCGAATGAATGAGCGAATGAAACATGAACCGGTAGGTCAGTGTTGATCAAGCGCGCTTCCAAGAAAGCTGCGAAGGATTGATTGGCGAAGATGATAGATGCTTCAAATTCCACCGAGCGGCCTACCGCGCATCTTCTCATTACCTTCATTTCTGGAACACCATCACTGCATAACGGAAAGTACCATTCGCATAACCTCTTCTCATGGCTCTAAAGGCTTGCAGAAAAGCTAGACCATCTCGGCCTTGGGAGACGGCAAAGGCCCAGAGCGCTGGCGACTGCACGAGCGACCAGGAAATGTCCCTTCGCACAAGGATGTCCGTCAGCAAGTCCAGCTGTCGTGAAGCCTCAGGAGAGGACGTACCAAGTTCGAGCTACCTCCTTGCTAATGTCTTTCGGCTTGGAGAAGACACTTAATCCTGCCTGCTCTGCGAAGTTGACATATTCAGACTGGGTATTCAGACCAGGGAGCAGCATCCCGTCTACACATTCGTCAGGAGGGCGGCCGACTCAGGTTTTGGTATGGTCTCACCATCAATCGGCTTGATGTCCGCGCTGACCTGCGCTTCCGTCAAATCTTCTGCTTTGAACCAGTCTGCAACGACCAGTTTCCCTCCAGGATTCAGTAATGCTTCTGCATTCCGAAAGAAGAGCTCCTTGTCAGGCAAATGGCTCATTGCCTCGGAGATCCACACACAATCGAAGGAAGACCTCTCGGGCTCCTTCGTAAAGAACTCGCCCATTTCCTCAGCGTCGAGCTCTAAGTACCGCACTTTACCATCGCCAATATTTGCGAAGTCGTCTATCTCGACGCTTTTTTGTTCACTGGCAACTTCCTTCGCAGTCAATTCTCTCGCAATGTTGACCTGCTGCCCGCTGATGGTGATACCAGTGACAGTGCATGCCAAGTTCTTGGCCAGATACCGCGTTGTGCCACCTATGCCACATCCAACGTCAAGCACTTTACTCCCAGCACGCAACTCCGAGATTTGTAGTAGAAGATCTATCAAGCGGGATTGGGCAACCTCCTTGGTGTCTTCGGGGTGAAGGAAGTATCCATGATGGATGTGCTCGCCCCTGCTACTTAGCTGGATGACAAATCGGCGATGTTGACTGACGTACCATAGAGAATAGTAGTAGTCTGAAGCCAGCTCGTAGTGTTGCCTAATGCGATCTTTCAAGGCGCTGAACGACGTTATGGGTAACGGGGCAGGTGTTTCATAGTCTTTGCTAATGTCATGGGATGGGTTTGACGAGACTGGTGGAGATACCTCCGTCCGTGCCGTTTCTTGATGCTGCATGGTAGAAAAGACGATGTACGCAATACTATAGCCTCGCTAACAGATGTTTGCGTATACAAGAAGGTGCGTTACGCGTTGTGTGTGTAGGACCCACAGCTTTTCTCGTGTGCAAGTCAGCTTGAGTACAGTTGTCTCCCTGGCGCTCAACGAATCTCCCGACTTACTCCGCATGGCTGGAAGGGATCGAAAAATTCTGCTGACCGCCAAGACCTGTCGCGCTCTGAGACGCTGACGCGACACGCGTTTCCGCCCCCATCGAGCCCCAAAGAAACAAAACCGTGTTTCGTAAAGCAAAGAAGTATTTGGATAGTTGTCGACCCCAGCGTGGTGTGAAGGCATGTGCTTGCCTGATACTCTCCGTTTCCCAACGAGTATCCGGAGTATTTCCTCGCATCCATGTCCTCACAATCTTTCATGAACAGCTCTCTCGTTTCATTCGCAAACCCATATCAAATATGTTTTAGCTTCCATGTGAGGATAGTAATGCCTCATTCAGACCGACTTCTGTTATTTGAACCGTGTTCTCCGTCCTTAGTCTCGATTTTGAGCCAGAGGCGACTCGGTCTTTGCCATGTTGAACGTACGATCCATGACTTGAAGTTGACGGCTGGTTCACTTCGCGTCTTCCGCGGATCGCACGGTCGACTCGGCCGACGAAAGCATCAGTACATGTTCCCCAATAGATTAAAGAGAATCTCGAAGGACATTAATCGGCCGCATGAATTCAAATCTGTATGTTTCCAGAGGCTCAAGGGTGAATTAAATGAATGATGATACAACCTTAGGCACGCCTTAGAGCAGGAGTAGAGCGCAGGAACGAATCATGAATCTTACGATAGACCAAAGTGCTTTACTGAAGCGACTTAAGGTATGTAACCATATTTAGTTCGGGCCTCTCGATTGGAAAGGGCCTACATGACCCAGCTTTCTGCACACATTCGTTAGCAAGGACACACTGTAGAAGTCTCCGTACTCTTATGGAGCTGAAAGGAGGGGCTTCAGACAGGAAAATGGCTTGATAAATACGAAGGTTAATCAATCATTAACGCCAGGATTGGTGCTCTGCAAGCCGTACAAGATCCGAATCGGCTCGTCATGACTCGAGGAGTCCAAATCTGGCATGAAAAAGTCGATTTACGAGTGAGCCAAACCACGATTATCTATCTCTTCCCTTTACACACGTGCATATCGACAACACAGCCTGACCGCTAAAACTGTTTTCTGTCACCGAAAGCTTGGCCCGGCATCTACTTTAATATAAACCGCGCGAAGCCACATTCGAGCCTCCAAAGTCGTCGACCAGCAATTTCGGACTGGTAGGGTTTTCAATGATTCGGACAAGTTAGGTCATTGAGATTCACTACCACCAATGACACATTAGGCAATCATAGGCGCTGGGAGGATGATATCTGCTCTCGAACTCTTCTATAAAGCTACCGCCTTTCCTTTCCGTCGTGCTGGTTTTGCTCCTGGTAGAACTAGCAACGTCAATTGTCGAGACCAGTCTCTCACTGAGCAGCGATGGCGTGCAAGCTCTCATATTTGTTACTGATTTTGTCTGCTCAATACGCACTTGCCACAGTGTCTCGCAAATCATATGAGCTCTGCACCACGAAAATTGGCCAATCCTCAAAAAAACCTGTTTCAAGATTCACGTATGCTTTGACTCCAACATTCTATCCGACCCAACATGTTGTTGTTGTCCCAAGCACGAACATCACGCCTCTTGCAACAACAACAACAACAACAACAACAACAATAACAACAATAACAACAACAACGACAATTACAGATTCTGCCTCAACATGGTACGTAGGGGCATAGATATCAATAATAGCCGCTACGCTACTATGTGGTCTGCATCACTGATCCGAATGGCAAAGTCGCCGGATATTTCAGCCTAGCTATTTTCTCCTCGACAACTTTCACTCTGGATTACGGCGACTCTCCAACTTCTTGCCAACACGGGTTGACACAATCTGTAGAAATTGCGGAGTACAATGGAAATAACTTTGTGGAAGCGGCGAGAGTTGGAAATTGTAATAGTCACCTCAATTTGTTTTTCGGGTGAACAAATGTCGAGGCATAAAAGACAATTCGATTGGTCGTTCCGCTTATCCTTCGCATTGGTGTCCATGATAGGATATGGGAGCTCTTTGAAAGAGTGTGACGATATTGGATATGAGAGCGCATGACATGTATCTATCAAGAGATTCTGGAAAGCATTCGTCGATCATGTTCCACCCCCAGACTGTTGAACCAAAAGTTGCAAATATCCACTCATATTCATGATATTGGCATTATGTTCACCACCCTATTCCTCAATGCTAACATTCAACCCGACTCTTCGTGCAAGCTGGGTATATGTCAAGCTTATCAATCCCAGGCTACATGCCTTGACCTTGATCCACTACTTGGTACGAGCTAAAGAAGAAAATATACGCGTCGCCATTGTATCACTCTAGAGGGACCGGCTCTCTCGTGCGTTTAGGGATTGGCTTCTCTCGTGAATGATTTCCCTAGTACACGGCGAAGTGCTGATAATGGACCACATCAACGAGGGCTACGCGCTATGGCAGATCAAGCAGTGCGATACGCGCTCCACCCGCCAACAGGTTATTTCTATCGCAGCTCCTCGAGCAGAGCTTCCGCCAAAAGTATCATTCCATCCATCGTGGTATGATTACATGTTGGGTGGACCTTGATTGAATTTCCTCAATGTACAAATGCTCCATTGTTTCAAAATGGCAGATTCACAGCTCATCAACACATACCACACATGATTTGGTAGATTTCTTGCTCCAGCTCTATAAACGGAGAAAGTGGTATATTGATAGCTCAACTAGGCGTACAATCGCATCGCAGCAGCTCTACTAAACATGGAAGACATTTTCGCAACTGTTCTATTGTAGCACGGCGGAGGATTCTACTCTTCGCTTTGCCACGCGGTCTGAACAATCGGTTCGGAAGACTTCGGTAATTCTATGTTGGTGAATGGCCCAAGTGAAAGCTGCCGGTCCTGCTATACGTTGTATGCCCTGCAACTGTCAGCTTCCGTAGCCCACCACCCTTGATGACCTTAGACCATGCTCACCTCCCCGTAGCCGTCAAATAGCTCCTCTAGCTTGCTGAATGCATCAGCGTTGTTTGAAGACGGGGCATCGAGGCCTTTATTCGTATAGCTTCCGGTCGCAAATCGAATAAAGCATATTAGCTCTCCACTACCCATCCAAGAGCGTCACATACCCTATATCCTCGGAGCCTCGCATTCCCGGAACTCGAGGTAAGTAAAAGGCTGTACAGCTCATTCAAGACGGGACCGAAGTATTTCTGCTTCTTGCTCGCTTGTGGTTCGATGCAGGATTGAGACGCCCAAGTCGCAGAAGAAGGGCGTTTAGAAGAGCTACGAATACTTATTCGTCCACACTCAACGGTGACTCGGCGTTCTTGCTAGTGCAGGATTCTGTGTGATGGGCCACCTAACGAGAGTGCTGGGAGACGTTAGAGAAGAAGAGTAATCTGAAGTAGACTTGAGGGTTCATATAATCTGAAACGAGGAGTGATAGTTCTTTGGAGCATTAGAAGCTAGTGGATGACTTTCAATCGAATAAGTTGAAATAAGAGGAACATGATGGGATAGATAGATCTAGCTGTTCTAATCCAGCACGACTCCTTCACAGCATAATCTCTGCGTCTCATTCACTAGGACAACGACGGCAAGATGTGGGGTAGCTCGCGCTTCCGCGCTCATAGATGCCCAAGTCCTACCAAGCCGTGATATCACCCACCTCAGCCTCCCCAAAGGTGCTAGTCTTCTTCAATTCTTCCACGCCATTAGCGTTCCCTCCCTCGATATCATCTCCCGTAACCCCTGGCATGCTCATAATTTCTGGGAGCACCTCGTTGAAGAAGTCCAGTATATGCCGATTGACCTGCTCAAACTGCAACAGAAAAGCATCATGTCCCTCCGGACTATCGATGGTCCTTAGCCTTGAACCTGGTATCGCAGCCGCAATCTCTTGCTGTTCCGCAAATGTGAAGAGACCGTCACTTCCGATGCCAATCACAAGCGCTGGCTGCTTGATCTGAGACAATGCCACGGCAACGGCCTTGGGTGTCTCTGGAGGTACACGATAGCGGGAGACGTCGTGAGTATCGAGTTTTCGGGTGATGGCGATGTAGCAATTGCTATCGAAGCGTTTGACGAACTTTTCGCCTTGGTAACGTAGGTAGGATTGGGCAGAGAAGTAGGTGGTGGTTCGCTTGCGATCGTGGGTGGGGTTTGGGGGTGTTGGTGGTGAGAAGGTCGTTGCGCCATGGAATTGAGGGTCGGTGAATTGGATTGGATTATTGCCGGGTGCCGCGGAGGGTGCATCGGTTGAAGGCGTGGGTGGGGTCATGTTGCCATGTATGCTAGAGGGTCTAGCTGGGCGGGTCGTTTTGTGGCCATCATTATGCACCGCCCAATGCTCATTCGTCGGTGTGGAAGGGCGCTGGTCACCGTTGATATCTTGCTTTCGTGAAGGATCTGGAATGTTTCTTCCAAACCTTGACTCGAAGGAATCCCGGCTCCTGTACGTTAGCAGTGCGGACATGCGAGCAGCGCCAAGCCCAGTCACTGGCGGGTCATCGAAGGAGTAGTAGCCATCGTCGTACTTCGGGTCACAGTATATGCTTTGCCGCTGAGCCTCCCCCCAGCTTATTCCCCACGCGCTGTGCCGACTTGATGTTGCTAGAGGTACTATGGTCCGAACATAGGCAGGACCGAAGTAGGCGTATTCAAGCACTAGCATGCCACCCATGGAGCCGCCCACAACGGCTGCTATCTGGTGCACGCCAAGGTCATCCAGGACGAGTTTGTGTATGCTGTGGCAGGTTAGAGAGGGCCGAGGAGAATTGCAGTCGGGTCCAATACTTTACATCGTCTCGTATTGTAGTAAGCGGGAACTCAGGGCCATAACGCTCGCGATTTGAATCCCCATCCACACTGGTGACAGGACTAGCACTACCGTATGGACTGCCGAGGCTGTTCAAGCAAACAATGAAGAATCTAGTCATATCAAAGGCTCTTCCAGCCCCACCGATCAGGGGACCCCACCAATCGGCCACATCTGCACTTCCTGACAAGGCATGGCAGATCACCAGTGCGTTGTCACCCTTGGGCGAGAGTCGTCCTCGAGTGCTGTATGCGACTGGAACATTTCGTAGGGTATCGCCAGATTCGAGGGTAAAGGATGGGACAATGGAGATCTGCTGGTCTGGAATGAGAGCCGCGAAAGGGTTCTCAGGCTGGCCGGAGGCTCTCTCTACGGGATTTAGTATGCGTTCAATCGTGTAGCGTTTGGGGCATAACTGACGGAGTTTTTGGGGTGGGGGCGCCTTGCTGGGCAGCTCTTTTTCTGTTGTCATCTTGTCAACTCGACAGTGCGCTCCATGGGCCAATCTAGCAGGATCGTCAACATATAAGTGATGCAGACAGCTGTCCTTCTATTGCACGCGATGCATCTGAAGTTCTCGCCAATATCACTCGCTCACGGTTAAACCCCGGCACGGTGTCGACAAAATGGTTCGCAATGAGGTCCCCGGAGCTAGGCCGGAGCGGCCCCGAGAGATCCCCAGAAAGCGCCCCAAACTACTCTCGGCGCCATCTTAGGGACTGGTTTGGGGGCTCGCTTAGGGCCCCCCTCATTGCTAACCATTTTGTCGACACCGTGACGGGGCTTGAATCCCTGAGACAACACCTGCGATAGTACGGCCTGATAGATCTTGATAATTCTTGTCGCCATACCATCAATGCTATCCATGCCTTGAGGATGCCCTCTTGAATCCGTTAGCCGAGTATTGAGACGTTAAAGTGACGTGTCGCCTTGGAAATACAGAAGCTCTCTGACTGGCCAATGCTTGGTTGGTACTTGTAAAACGACCCCTTTTTGCCATTTCAAAGGTTATTAGCTCCAGCCATTCTCATGACTAAGGTACCACAAATATAACAATTGCATGCTTCTATCTGTTGGTCATATTCCCATCGATCCCGTAAGTCATATGATGCTTTATCCCAAGATAGCACCTTCACAGCTCCATTGTCCCAATCCTGCCTCCAACCTCACTTGTCCCGCCCATTGGTCCCTGTGCAACTCTTCTACCAACAGTAACAACCATCTCTTCTACATCTGGTACATCGCGAGCCCACAATTTTAACCTCTGATGTAGAAGAATCAGCACATCGTGTTTTGCAGCAGCAACTCTATACGCAGCGCTTTCAACATCTCCTCTACCTCCACCCACAAGGTTGCTGAATGTCTGCGCAGGCCTCATCAGGTAGGGTAAAACACTAGCAATAGCAGGCTCACTCATTATGGCCTCGATGCCAGATGCCGGCAGAGAGACTCCATTTGCGTGACATCTCTCTGCTAACTGGTCTTCTGTTGGGAGAGCGAAGTGGCTAGATGGTACAGATGTTGCATTTAGGGGCGACCAAATAGCAGTGATCACGGCCCCCATTAGGGATATTGCCGCTAACGCAATGTCCTTCACAGCAACAACCTCAGCAGCGCTGACCACTCTCCGCCAGAAGCTGGGGGATTGGTCCATGTAAAGGTAGTATAAAGCTCTAGCAGTGGCATTTTCTCGTTTCACTTGCTCTGCTACCTCGTCGGCAGTGTCGTCATCCCAGGGCGTATCATCACTTCCGTGAAAGATATGGGCAAGTGTTTTGAATGCAAGCTCACTTGGTGGGGTTGCCGGCACTAAGAAAAACGGCGACGAGCCCTGGTTCGGGGGCAAGAGTATGGCACGAGGGACTGAGGCCACAACATGCAGGTCATGTTTGGGCGTCTGTCCCTGCGCCCAGTGGCCCGAGGAGACATTGTGCAGTACATGCGTAAGCCGATTAAGGATATTTAGGGCCACTTCTTGACTTCTGAGAAGATCTTGAGGGTATGCTGAGCAGTACGTCGACACGTACTTGGCTGAGGACCCGTAGAGATATTCCATCTCTATGGGATCTTGCCTATCGAGGTTTAGAAAGAAGGCCATCGATCGATCATGAAGGCCATGCTTTCGCAGAAAATGGAGGTTGTAGGACGAGAGATTCTCGACCTCTAGGGATTCATCTCCCGCGGATGGTATAATTGTATGGGCGCTGCTCAAGTATTCGGCCAGAAAGTCTAGCAAAGTCATGTGCATGAGCACATCGTCTTTGTAATCGACCATCTTGATGGCTGCGAAATGTAACAGTCCCCCATCTTGAACGCCATAATTCTGCTCTATTTCCGGTATTTGAGATGTCCTCACAGGCTCACTGTCGATCTTTAGCACCATATCCAGTAAACGTGCTTGTGCCACAGTTTTTTCTCTTCTAGATAGCTGCCCTTCCTGTCCAGCTCTTGAGAGGCTACATATCGAGAACATTGAACCGTAGATATCCTTGTCCCTGAATATCCTTCGCCACATAAGTCCAGCTTCCATGATACCACTCTCAAACGAGGAGCCGATGTTGTCCTCGCTTTCTTCATCTGCTAGTAGAAGTCCGAGTAGAACATCATGCGCCCGTGTTGCTACCGCAGTATCCGGTGTGATAAGCCATAATTTGACCAGTGCCCCAACGACATCGGGCTTTCCCGCCAAAATGTCTATGTCACTCGTCCTGTATTTTGCTTTCTCGACGAGGCATAACGTTGTGATGTTAATGGGAGGTAGAGGGGATTTTAAGCCAGCTAAAAAGTCCACTGGTGGAGTAATCGAGAGGACGCGACTGAAGTCGAATTGTTGGGGAAGTATGAGGCGGTTGATGAGATCTGTAACCGGTGCAGGGTCCTGTTGTAACATAGGAAGGAGCTGGGAAAGCTGGTTCAGAAGGGCGTCTCGTTGGGGCTCTTCTATGGCCTCTGTGGCTTGCCTGTCAATGCGCTCAAGCAGCTTCTCGTTCAGGCTGACACTTGGGGTATCAAAGGCCACTTGCAGATGGTCTTGGACCTGCCTTACCAGACCTGAGAACGCCATGGTGCTCAACGTCGCGCAGCGACGACGAGTTGCGTGGTGACGATGAGTGATGACAATTTCTTTCGCCCCTGGGCTCCAACGCATACAATCAGTCTTCCACCCACCGCAAATGTGTAATTGAATTTTGAGCAAAGGAAGCAGAATGCCTAGGGCCAGAGAAAGAGTATACCGACCATTGACGGGCCCCAATAAGAAGAGAAAACGAGGCGATCCCCCACCAGGATGGTACTAGTGAGTTTCTACCCACCAACCACTTTCCTCTCCGTGATCCACCACTTAACAATGGAACTGTAGCAACAGTCACGACATGGCACCAAGACAAGGTCCTCGTGTCAAGAAGGAAGGGAAGGGTGACCTGTATCGAATTGGAGGGGTCGACATTCCATACGATCCGGATCTTGAGCTAGACAAGCCGAAGCCGACGCCTCTATACCCAGACTACAAGGTTCCAACGGCCAAACCACTTACAGACAGCGAGAAAATTCAAGTCGCCCGCTTCAGATCGCTCCGAGAGAGCATACACAATGGACCTCTGTACACCATCCTCGGCGATAATGTACGAGTGGGAAAGCCAGGCGACAAACCTGCTGCGTCGTTCGATCCGTTCGCGGGAATGCCAAAGTACAGCTCGAGGTATACGAAAAAGAGGCGAATGATACCGAAGCTTGATACGAGGCCATATGGTTTGTCTCAAGGTTTGTTGAGAGGACATAGCAACGGCTGATTCTGTATAGTGCTCAAATTCTTCCCCAAAGAACTCTGGTCCACTCTCGATCCAACAGCAACCGAAACCAACGGCATCATCGACAGCAGTAAGAAGGGCAAGAGTTTACAAATCCCTGGCTACGAGAAGCAGGATAACTTGGACGACGTGTCAGATGCTGAAGGTGAAGAGAAGGCGCCAAAAGACCCAGATGATGACGAGCCACTGGAGGGTGAAGAGGTGGACGATGAGTACGAGGACGATGACGAGGATGGCGGGGACTACAACGCGGAACAGTACTTTGATGACGGAGGGGATGACGCTGGGGATGATTACGATGGAGGAGGGGATGATGGTGGAGGGGGTGGAGATTGGTTCTAAAGGTCATGATCCTGGCCAAAAGATGAGTGCTGGAGTTCGATTGCGTTGGAAAGAAACCACGATACCCCTGCTCTATGATGCTATGGAGATACAATAACCGTTGTAGGAAAGTGGAACATTCTACTGCTCGACTAAAGTGATATCGCTAAAAGGCCTATCACTCTCTTCTTCGCCCACCACGAGCGTGACATCGCTTTCGGGCCTTCCGTACGGCTTTTCATCGCCAGGTAAATTATCCATCGCATCAACGCAATCCTCTCGGTCTGCCAGCGTTGCGTCTGCGGTCGACATTCGAAATACGCATTCCATTGAATCTCCCAGCTCTTGCGCTGCTCCCCATAGGCTTGCTGCATTTCCTTTTTCCGCCAACTCTCGCCATGGCGCCGCATCACTTTCTACCTTCCTTTCCTCCGCCAGTCTTGTCCTCTTCCTCGCCCCTGCTTCGCCTGCTGCAATGATCATTTTCTCGTGATCAAGCCTAGCATAATATTTCTCCACATCTGCCGTCCTAGGCCGCTTGTTTCCCCTTCTGTTGATCACCCTACTACCACGAGATCGCTTCCGATCAGCCTCGTCATTTCCATCGTCTACATACTCGTCGTCATCACTTGAGTCACTGAACCATGACAACGAGGCGGGGGCCCTGCTAAAGGTGGCCCCTGTTGGAGAAAAAATGGAATCTTCAGGGTCGTCTTCTCCCTCAATGATTAGGGGTGCGTACACCTCAGAGAATCTCTGCTTGGCTTTTGTAGCTGCCTGTCTTGTTGGGCGTCTTGGAGAGGTCGGAGAGCATTGAGAGGCCGCGGTAAGGGCTTGGAGAGGTCGGAGAGCATTGAGAGGCCGCGGTAAGGGGCGAAATGGGGCTTCGTGGTTCTGATATGGATGGACGGATTTTTATGGCTGGGAAATGGTTTGGTCTCGCTGTTGGTCCGCCTTGCATCCATGGGGTACGTGGGGCTGAAGATGCTGGTATTGGGAGTCCTGGCTGAGCTGATATCGCTGGAAGTGTATATGTTGCTTCCGGCGAGGAGGCCTTGCGCCATTTGAGCGGAGCTATCGCGGACATGCCTTCTCAGCAGTATGGACTGTTCTATAGAGGTTGCAATTGGAGAAAACCAGGGTTGGAGGGATGCAAGGGTTTGAGGATTGGTAAGGCCAAAGGCTCTTGCTGCTGGCTTTATAGACACCATAGTATACATGTGCTTCTTCGTGGTGTGCAATGTTTGACTATTCAGTGCTAGACAGTCTCACCTGCACGTTTCCGCCACTATGAAAGAAATCTCAGAATTTAACAAAGGCTGAGAATTTGTCTGAGAGGATTGTCTTTTTCTATCTCCTCTACCCCAATAGCTTGCCAGGTATAAACAAAGCCGCGGTGGTCTTTAGCCATGCAAAGTGCCGTAAAGATCTTATGGGTCGTTCATGGGCATCGTTCCAGAATCCAAGCATTGAAGACCTTTATTCAGTTCGGTATGAACGGCCATCTTGCCCATCAGAGAAGGGCTTCTGGGGTAGTGCTATAGGCTTGGTGTCAGAATAACTAGCAGTCATGTACGGCAGTGCGATCAACTTGAGCACAAAATGTCTTCAACTTGAGCAGCAACTTGGACATTCAACCCTATTGGGGTGCCAAATATTACGCAAGCACGACTCATCTTAAGCCCTGATAGGAAATTCACTTGCTCTGGCCGGGTTTTGTGCTACCAATACGGAGCTCTGTAGCCCACGCAACTGTCACTTGTTCTTGATACCAACCCTGGCTAAAAGCTATTACCGCGTCATGAAGGCAAGCTTTTCTTTTCACGGCATCGATGATAGATCTTGATTTCTTAGAGAAGGCAGAAGTCACTCCACCTTATTAGCTTTCTCCCTCTAACGTAGGCTTCTCGGGTATGTCGCGATAACATCAGTCCGATGAGGCTCCAGAATCAAGAGCAAGTCCGTTCTGGCTTAAGCCACTACTCTTCTGCTTTTGATGGTACGCCAACTCGCACTGACGCAAACACAACACTCTTTGAATCTTTGGAACCGGAGAGAAGTCCCATACAACGGCTCAAGGTACAGGATTTTGCAACTTGCCCTTGGAGCTTCATCGCAAAATGTATCGCTACTTGCTTTCTGTGAATTGCACAACATGTCTTTCGGAGTCTATAAGTTGTGTGGGTACTGGACCTGGCGGCAATTAAACTTGGGATCATCGCTAACAACTTGTAAAATCAATAGAAGGACGAGAATCCGAAGCCCTTAATCCCAAGATATGGCCCACATACGCCCATGACCTTCACCCATTCATCTTACGCACCAAGAAGCAGACCTATCAAGAGGCTTATCCCATCTTGCACGACCCAAAGTTGATGGTCAAGATCACCAGCGGCCATCCAAGGTTGGAGCAAATCTGTGCTAATATTGGGCTGACCACAATGCCAATTTCTGACGGGGGTCTCGGACGTCGCGCCGTACTGATCAAACACGAAGTCTTCCACTATATCAATGATAGGCATATGGAGGCCAATAAGAGCTACAGGATTGCGGTGACAGACTTTACAGCTTTCTGTGAAGCTCTGTTGCTTGCCAATTGACTTCGCATTGGCGGTCATTAAGACGAACGACGCTCGAGGTCAGCATTTTCGATGAGGCTGGTGAGACTGATGCCGGAAAAGTCCCCGACTTTGAGCCTAAGTTGATCGAGCTTCTTGATGCCTTCACAATGCTTCGTGGTGTCTTTAATTTCGGCATAGCTGGTGCTGTGAGCATAGACCTTAAATTAGGTGTGGAGGGACGAGTCTCTCAAGAACAACCCCTTATCTAGCACCTGTTTTGCGAAATTTTGATAGATTAAGCTGAAGGTAAATCCTTTAACGGTGGAAATGACTTCGCTGGTGCATTGAGAAAACAACAAGCAGCGTTGAAGAAGCTTCTATACCGTTTCGTCAGGTCTCAGAACGATATAACTGTTCAAACAGGGAAACACGCGCGGGAACATACACAATGGCATCAGGCGATGTTCGGTTCCAACCCCAGCACGCACTTGTCTTATCGCACTCTCGACTCAAAGAATGGGACAACGCATATCTCTGGGTGTCTCTTGCAACGGAGGTGAGTCCTAGCTTGGTCAATACTGGATACTGGACGCCACGAGAAGATCGCTCATATCCTCTGGTACTCTTCGAAAAAGCGGTGATCAGCCTAAGAAGGGGCGATGCGGAACAAATGGCGAGGGATCGTGGAGAAGAGATGAATTCGGTTGCTCAACACAATTCCCAGAGACGGAAGAGTTGGGGCAGCGGTAATTGGTGAAGATGAAGGTGGATTGAAAGAGGCTTTCAAAGCCGCAAAACAGCGCACTTGATCCATGGAGTCTGAATTTCACATTCGGAACACCCCAAATGCACTCTTCTGCCTCTCCATACGGCCAGTCACTTCAGAAGAAAGTGCAGCCCTTAGTCCCAAGCCTAGCACGCTTCTCGTATGCGCTGGTGGGATGATACCATCATCCCATAGCCTTGCAGAGGAGAAGACAGCATCGCTTTCTCGTTCAATACGGTCTTTCAGCTCCGGATCTACAGTCTTGCCTACCGCTTCCATCACAGAAGATAATTGTTGTGAGCCCATGACGCCGATCTTGGCGTTCGGCCACATCCAGAGGAAACGAGGAGAGTATGCTCGCCCACTTCACCGTATCAGCATTCCACCATCACCCATGCAAGATTGAGGAGAACCCACCACATTCCATAATTCCCCGCCCCAGCGCTTGCACCCACTACCACCGTAAATTTTGGCACATCTGCACAAGCAACTGCAGTCACTAGCTTCGCTCCGTTTTTAGCAATACCTCCTTTCTCAGCCTCAGCGCCAACCATGAAACCACTGATGTTCTGCAGGAAGACGAGTGGAATGTTGCGGTGGGTACAAAGTTGGATAAAGTGTGCCCCTTTGAGTGAGGATTCGGAGAAGAGGATGCCATTGTTAGCCAAGATGCCCACCTGCTGACCATAGATGCGGGCAAAGCCTACCAAGGGGGATCGTCAGTGATTGCGCGCTGTGTGGAACAGGGACGAGTGGAAAAGCGTTCTACCTGTGACCATAGTCATGCCGTAGTCTTTCTTGAATTCTGCAAATTCGCTTCCGTCGACAATTCGAGCGATGATCTCGTGGGCGGGTATCTGCTTTCGTAGGTTCGTCCCTACAATGCCAGCGAGCTCTTCTGGATCATGCAAAGGCTCTTTGAACGACACTTTTCTTTCATCCTGAGAAGACCAATTGAGATTACTGATGGATCTTCGGGCAAGTACGAGCGCATGTGCGTCGTCGATAGCAAGATAGTCTGTCACCCCAGACACCGAACTGTGCAGCTTTCCGCCCCCAAGCTCTTCAGCGGTAACGATTTCACCCGTTGCTGCCTTAACGAGCGGCGGGCCTGCGAGGAAGATGGTGCCTTGATTCTCGACGATGATGGACTCGTCGGACATTGCAGGCACATAAGCACCGCCGGCTGTGCAAGGGCCCATGACGACAGAGATTTGGGGAATGCCCATTGAGCTCACTGCATTGTCAGCCTAAGAGTAGAGCAGTGATTTGGAGGGTGCAAACTTCTTGCTTGATTGTAAAAAATGCGGCCAAAGTGGTCTCGATCTGGAAATACGTCTGCTTGATGAGGTAAATTGGCTCCGCCAGAGTCTACAAGATAAATGCATGGTAATCCTGGAGACCTCAGTATCTTATTCTCACTGCGCCAGGGCTGACGGTATTTTACGATTTTCCTGCGCAATTGCCTGTGCTCGCAGATGCTTCTTCACAGTGATTGGGTAGTAAGTTCCACCCTTGACTCTGACTGTATGTCAATGCCAGCTTTAATTAAGAGACAAATCCTAGCATACGTGCTGTCATTTGCCACTATCATGCAAGAGACGCCTTGGACCGTCCCGACGCCCGTAATGACACCACCAGCTGGTACCTCCTCACCTGGATACAGCTCTTGTCCAGCAAGAGACGATAATTCCAGAAACGCGGTTCCGGGATCCGTCAGGGCAGTGACTCGACTACGTGTAAGCTACGTCAGCCATTGCAGCCAATAAGCTTGCCAACATACTCTCGTGGGAGCATCTTGCCCCGGGCTATATGTTTGTCCCTAGCTTTTGCAGACCCGCCCGCCTCAATCTTGTGGTGTAGTTCCTGCATCCGCGCCATGGCCTCGCCCATTTGTCTTGCATTTTCCTGATAGTCGGTCGAGGACTTGTCGACGTTTGTGGGAAGCACGGATAAGGTAGAGGCATGGTGGTTGTAGGTGTGGGTTGCAATTGATCTTTTCTGCCCATGAAGCCGGACTGCTGATCTGATGGGAAAACATGTAGTTTTGGGAAATGCAGAACCGAGGCGGAATGTTGGACTCATTGCTGAAGCATGGTTGAGCTCGCCCTTCTGGAGCTGATTACCCTCTTACTCACTCATCGAATCTATAGCGATATTAACAAGTCAACATATAGAATGCCGCTACCAGCCGTCTTTGAGCGCGCATTCATTGCGGTACTGGTCCTGCCATTAAAAGACTTCATTGTTATGGATCTAACATTGGGCTTCCGCCACCCATATCAACGCCAAGGAGCCTGCTTTGTAATAGCCCTACACGAGACCCAACTTTATTTCTCACTCGCACAACAGACTTCGTCCTGGCATGACTGCTAGATCCTCCTCGTGCACGTGAGAGAGAAAGAGTGCTATGCTTGAGCAAATCTATCACCCATGATGGAATCTCATCTCAACACCAGCAATGGCCACTTTCGCGCCTCGAAGGGTCTTTCCTACCCTCAACTCTCTCCCTCGATCCTACTTCCTCGGACATCACCGCGCTGGCTTGAACAAGATGAAGACTATGCTCACGTACATAGACCTGGTCATCGAATGTCGAGACTATCGAGTCCCTCTCACTTCTCGCAACCCGCTTTTCGAGGAGAATCTGGCTGGTAGGGAAAGGTTAATAGTATACACGAAACAAGACTTGGGTAGTGAGGGAAAGCGAGAGGATAGAAGCGTAAGCGCGTTACATATGCTATGTTGCCTAGCAGATTGGTTTCGGTTTGGCTAATAGTCGCATCCCTAAAGAGAGAAATTATTATCCAAGATTGGTACCAGCCGACATCTGTACTTTTCTCAGACCACAAAGACAAGGCGTCTGTTCGCAAGATACTCAACTTCGCCCGAGCCCACGCCAAGAGCAAGGACTCCCTCACAGGATCCAGGATGATCATTGTAGGCATGCCCAACGTGGGGAAGTCGTCACTCTTGAACGCTCTTCGTGGAGTTGGTGTTCATAAAGGAAAGGTCGCGTCTACCGGTGCCCAGCCAGGCGTCACCCGGAAGATTGGTACAACAGTGAAGATCATGGAAGGAGAAGAGGCTAGTGACGGAGTCTACCTGATGGATACACCCGGAGTTTTCGTCCCATACGTGCCCAATGCCGAGTCCATGCTCAAGCTCGCACTTTGCGGCAGCGTGAAGGATACAATAATTGCTCCTATAATTTTAGCAGACTATCTCTTGTACCAGATGAATACCTACAATCCAGATATCTATGCTGAGTATTCAGCGCCTACGAATGAAGTTGTGGAGTTCCTGAGCGGCGTGGCTAGCAAGACCGGAAGGCTACAGAGAGGGGGAATACCAGATGAGGAGGCTGCCGCGCTGTGGGCTATCCAGAGGTGGAGAAACGGCCACCTTGGGAAGTTTGTCTTGGACGAGATCACGCAGGAAAATCTCGAAAGAGAGCGGAGGGATAGAGAAGGGTTGAGGAGCAGTATGAACCAGGCCCGGCGGACAGAGAAGGACATGAGAAGGCAGAGATCAAAGCGACAACTCGAGGCTGGCTAGTCAAAGGTATTAGATTGAACCATTATCACACGCTACCCAAGCCTGACCTTCTTCCAATGCTGCACGCATTCCCGCATATTCAGGGCAACAGCGCTCTCCTCTTTGGTGCCGACTCCCTGATGAGGCTCATTACACACGCGGTATTGCAGAATGCCGGCTTGTCCTTTGCAAGTACCTCCAAGTCCTCAATTGTCATCCCTCCTCGATCACTCCAGGAACGCCATCGGTCAGGGACGGTACAAATCGCCATTGATCGCTCCTCTTGCTTCACCATGCCCACGAAGACCGTTGCCACAGCAGCTTAGCTCCCATCACTCTCATCGACCAGTCTCTGTTCCTTCAATGCCGCATTTGCCACAGCTTTTGTGTCCACCCTGGGAGATCCAATAGCTTCTCGCTGCCGTTTGATCGCGCATTCCCTTTCCCGTCCCTGGTCCTGACGAAATTGCTCACTTCGTTGCTGATTCTCCGCCGCTAACCTTTTTGTCCTTGCAATTCTGGCTTGATCCGGGCTCATCATATTCCCGGTGGCTATCTCCCGCTGCTGAGCCAAAAATGTGGAGTGTGCCGCTGCACCGCTTCGAACCGGTCATATTTCGTTTCCCACGGCGGTGCTTCGCTTTCGTCTAGAAGTTGGAGAGTCACCAGTACGCCGCACGGAACACTCTCGCGGCCCGCGAGACTATGAAACAAGGGGTTAGGCTATTTTTGTACAGTGGGAGGGACTTGGAAAGGCCGAAAGCAAGGGCTATTGATGGGGCCCACAACGACGCAGGCTGAGATCGAAGGTGGTCCAGGGAAGGCGACTCGGCCAAGGGCATGTTTTCGTGCTCCCATATTGCGTTGGAGATTGTGACGGAAGACCCAAGGTGGCCAAGCCAAAGACGCATCGACATAAGCCTGTACTCGAACGCTGGTCTTTTCGCAGGGTGTTTACAAGCGCAACTGCTCCGTGTTGTGCTTTTCTGATGGTGGCATTTTCATCTTCTTCTGGCATGTCTTTCCCTAATTGTTCCTTTGATTCCTCCGGGGATCGAAGCCTCATCCAATCTGGTGGCAAGAAGTGGTCGTCACGGTTATCCCACGCCTTCTCCCCGTGCAGCGCCAAGTTAAGCACACCATCCGAATGATTTGATAGCGCGATTCTCAGCGCAGTTCGCGTCGTATCTGGACTAAGCAGCAACACAGTCCTCACAGGCGTCCAAATACCCGCCAGTCGTAGCATATGCAATCCCTTCACATCAGGCACCGCGCCTCTATCGAGCAAAAACGATACCAATTCCTCGAAGTCAACTTCAGCCTGCGGAACTTGTAATTCATCGCTATACTGCAATCTATACAAACTGCTCCCCGTAACCAATCAATTCCACTAGAAACATGTCCAGTTTCCTCCCTTCAAACTACTCGCTTTAGGATTCGATCCCCAGTATAATTCGGAGTCTTCTTCCCTGTCTAGAGGCGATATATTAAAGCGTGCAAGACTGACTTCGACGATTCAAGACATCAGCGAGCCACGAGTGTGGGCTTCGTGGAGGCCATTGCGATGCAGCCTGCGTTTGATAGGCCGGATCGTTATGAACGAACTGATTGCTGTGTAGAGGATGGGAAGGACACCGAGGATGGCTAGGGGGATGCCGATAAAGGTCGTTATGTCTGAAACATTTGGCATTGTGAAGACTTTCGTGGTCACATGAGAATCCATGACTACATTTACATACAGCTACTCCAGCTTCTGTGTCTAGCATTTGAAAATTCTAGCTTTTGATACCTGGTGCCCCTGAACCATGCATGACGCGCCAAGAGCAGCCGTTCCCGCAGAGCCTCTCGCGCGTATTCTTTCCAGTACAGATGAGACGAGGAAATTCGATCTTACTTTCACAATATCACATCTGGCGGAACCAATGCAATTGTGGCGGCCGTCAAGCCTCCTGTATCGATCGAATCATTGCGTAGCGTCGCGAACATCCATACGAGTGTTCAGTGCAGCTGTCAATCTTGCGGTAGCAAAAACCTCGAAAGATGGCGACAGCAAAGTATTCAGTACTCGCAATATCGGGATCATTGCCCATATCGATGCGGTAAGCCAGATGAGATCAATAGATTCTATCTTTGCTAGGGTGGCTGATATCTTGAAGGGTAAAACGACGACCACGGAGCGCATGCTCTACTACAGTGGCCACACACGCCGTATAGGAAGTAAGGGTACTCCTTTCTATATTGATGCCAATATCATTGTTTCTCTTCTGGAAATGGGATGAGTCGCCGTTTCTAGCTTTTCTCAGGTCGAAGTTGCGCTCCATATGGATCACTTCTGACCAGGTTCATAGATGTGGACGATGGCTCTACAGTCACAGATTTTCTTCCTGCAGAAAGAGCAAGAGGCGTCACAATCCAGTCCGCAGCTATCTCGTTTCACTGGCCTCCGTTACTGAGCGTGAGTACAGCCACTCGGCCCGCCAGTGCAGTAAATCTAGAGCCCCACAACATCAATCTTATCGACACACCCGGACACGCAGACTTCACCTTCGAAGTCCTCCGGTCACTGCGGATTTTGGATGGCGCCGTCTGTATTCTTGACGGTGTTGCAGGCGTAGAAGCCCAGACCGAAAAGGTATGGTACCAGGCCGCGAAATACAATATCCCAAAGATCATCTACGTGAATAAGCTCGATCGAGATGGTGCGAGCTTTGGTGAGACTGTAAAGCAAATCGCATCGAGGCTGCACACATTTCCGGCAGTATGTCAAGTGCCATGGTGGGAAGGAGGCAAAGGTAATTTCATTGGGCTTGGCGATGCTATCGGACTTCGAGCCTTGAAGTGGACTGATGGGGCAGATGGCAAATCCTTCGAGGTGTCTAACATCGAAGATCTTCCGCCGTCGGACGCAAACTTTGTGCAGGAGATCAAGAAGGCGAGAAGAGCGCTTGTCGAGCTCCTAAGCGAGAAAGATGATCAAATGGTTGAAAGCTACCTTGAAGCCAACGAAGATCATTTGGCGATCTATGAGAACGACATAATCGCGAGCTTGAGACGCTGCGTTCTCAATCCTCAATCTACACTCGTCCCGATCTTTGCTGGTGCAAGCTTCCGCAACATGGGCGTGCAGCCTCTGCTTGACGCTGTCGTACAGCTGCTGCCGAGTCCAGCTGATGCTCCTGATCCGGAGATCAGCCTCGGTGGGCTCGAAAGCAGCCTTGCAAGCTTGATGAGTGGCAAGATTGTTTCTTCCGACTCCTCGCCGAAGTCGAAAGTCGCCAAGCTCAAGAAGCCAGGCACAGCTCTAATACAAAATCTAGAAGCATGTGCCTTGGCCTTCAAGGTCGTTCATGATCCTCGTCGTGGGGCACTGGTATATGTTCGAGTCTACTCAGGTAGCATCGTCCGGCAATCTATGCTCTTCAATACGAATCTCCAAGTTTCAGAGCGAGCGCCACAGCTACTCAAAATGTACGCTTCTGAGTCCGCTCAGATCGATGCCATTCCAGCAGGCCAGATCGGTGTGATACCTGGTCTGAAACATGCTCGGACAGGCGATACTCTGATTTCCTATTCAGGTGGGAATGCCAAATATGGACCACCAGCGCCCCTGAACACACTGCAACTTCGGCCTATCGAGGTCCCGCCGGCGGTTTTCTTCTCTAGTGTGGAACCACACAGCTTAGGTGAAGAAAAAGCAGTTCGAAGCGCGCTAGACTTTTTGGTGAGAGAAGATCCAAGCCTGCAGGTCACACAAGACGAAGAATCTGGCCAGACGCTGCTAAGTGGCATGGGTGAATTCCATCTGGAAATCGCCCAAGACCGTCTGATTAACGATCTGAAAGCGAAGGCAAATCTAGGAAAGATTGAAATCGCCTACCGAGAAGCTATCCTCCAACCTTCACGGCCCGACATCTACGCTTTCGACAGAGAGCAAGGCGGAAAGCAAGGCAGAGCATCATGCGTCGCCACCGTGGAGCCACTATCCGAAGACTTCGCACCCACAGAGCTGAATGATTACAGCTACTCCGCCTACGAAGATGGCAACCGGATTACCATCTCAATCGACTCACCACCCGAACCCTCTCCAAAAGCCGGCTCAGAATCCTGGGACGGCGAACTCCCCTCTCATCTCTCCTTCCCCTCAATCCACAACGCCCTCAAAAATGGTGCCCTTGCCGCCCTCTCTCGCGGCATCAATTATCCCTTCCAACTCCACAACACACATGTGCTTCTCACACTCGATCCACGAAAGCACCTTTACGGTGCCGAATCGACATCAGCCGCACTCTCATCTGCAGCTCGACTCGCTACGAAAGCGGCGCTTAAGGCTACTGCATTGGAGCATGGTTCCGCACTCATGGAGCTGGTGATGAACGTCACCGTCTCTGTTGACGAAGCCAGTCTCGGTGCCGTGGTCAATGATATCTCCTCCGCGCGCGGCGGGCATATAATGTCGCTTGATGACGCCGCGCAGACCTCCGGCCCTACAGTCAACTCCACGTCAAATGATCTTCCGCGCATTGACCTAAGTAAGGTCTACGCGCCTCCTGATCCTTTTGGCTCAAGCGAAATCGAGGAGCAGGGGATAGCTACTGATAGCTCTCGACAGAGGAATATCACGGCTAGAGTGCCGTTGAAGGAGATGGTCGGGTATTTGAAGCATTTGAGGAGTTTGACGGGTGGGAGGGGAACTTTTGTTATGAGTGCTGATAAGTTTGAGCGGGTGGTGGGGCAGAGAGAGAAGGTGCTTCTAAGGGAGCTGAGGGGGTTTTGACGAGCCTTGCCGCTCATGTTATTCGATGTAAAGATACCTGTGATTCCGTTGTATCTCGATGCTTCCTGATCATTCCTTCTATACCCATAAAACCACGCAACAGAGGCACCGCATTAATCGCGTAACTACCAGTCACCCCATCCATCCTTTTTCCCTCCATCCTCGCCTTTTCTCATAGCAGCCGTACCTATCGAAGAACTGTTCTTGCTCTTGTCTACGTCGGCATCACCAAATGAATCCCAGAAATCTTGCCGCTCGGGCGCTGCTTTCGATCTCGCAGCACCGCCACTGCCGCTACCTTCACCCGAGTTCTCGACGAATTGGTTGAACTTCTCCGCTGCTCCCTTTGTGCCTGTTTGTATGTTCTTAGCAGCTTGTGCGGCGGTAATACGAGCTTGGGCTGCAAGATCCGATTCTGCGATCTGTACGCCCTCATCAGCCATAGCCATTCTCCATTAACAAAGAGCCCAAACATACCTTTTGCGCCGTAGGCTGTATATACCCATCATTCAGCGTCTTCGCCCCCTGCCCCACCGTCTTCGTAAACCACCCAAACCCCTTCGTCAACGCCGCCACCGGATCCTGCTGAAAATCATCCAAACCTGGCGCCGCACCCCCAGCCGTCCTCGGCGCAGGCGGCGGTCCACTCCCAAACCCCGCATACTTTCCACCCTGACTCGGCGCCAGCCCATCGGGTCGATTCGCATTCTCGTTCCCTTTCCTCGAAAAGAAATCCTCATTCTGCTCTTTCTGACTCATCGGGCCATTCCCAGCACCCGCAAAGTGTGGTGATGCAGTCCGTGCAGTCGACGCATCAGTGCCCGCACTCGCCATCTTCTTCCGCTCCTTGACAGGCATACCCATAAACTCCTTTCCCTCAATCTTGCACCCCAGCCTCTCTTTATACTCCTCCCCCACCTCACCTCCATACCTCTCCTCCAACCGTCTCTGCGCGGCGCCATCAGCACCCTCTCCCGGCTTCCCCCACCCCTCCCCAGTCTTCCCTTCCCAGAAACTCTTCCAGGTAGCGTTACCGCCAAGATCCATTCTCGAGAGTTCGGCGGGCTTGAAGGAGTCCATCTGGATGCTGCGGACAAAGGAGATGTGCACGCCTAGGCCGCGGTGGAGACCGGCGCATGTGAGGCAGATGAAGGTGCCGAATTTGGGGGAAGCCCATTGCGGGGAGGGGGCAGAGCAGTCGACGCAGGTGAGGTTTGAGGGGCGTTTTTGAAGGGTCGCGAGCTGGGGAGAGAGTCAATTTGTGTCATGTGGGAAGCTAAGGAGAGGGGAGGAAGGGGGTACCTTGGTCTTCGTTTCGGGGTCGACTTCCCACATTATGACGGTAGTGTAGATGATGGATGGTCTCTGATGTAAGCTTCTATATGGTACACATGGTCTCCGTAGCAATCGAGTAGCTCAAAGGGTGCTATCTGTCAAAGGAATGTGGTTGAATGGAGAGCGTTGAAGTGGACTTGCTCTCCTTTTATCGATACGCTCGCTAGTGTAGAACGCTCCTTTTCGGGCAAAACCTCGAGTAAACATCGCCACGAGATCATAGATCAAGAAGACTGAGGGAGATTTACGATCTTCATTCAGAAATGTTTGATGTAAACTTTTCCGTTCCTTCATCCCATTCACTATGTGTCTAGAATACATTGGCCGAAGGCCACGGCGCAAGCATTGAGCCAGAATCGAAAATTCGTGATGATGTTATTACAAGCAGCAGTATCCTCTGCCATGCGCATTATCGGGCTCCTAACTGACTCCGAGAAGAAGAAAATCAGTCGCTGTAAATGCATGCATGACAATTATTACTGCGGACTGCTTCCAGAAAATCCCACCAAATGTTCCTGCGAGCATCCGAGTCACGTGCAGAAGCATGTTCATCGTAGCATCGCGTTAATTCACCGGTCGAGATTAGGCGGCGGCCTCAGCTGCGGGAGGGTCGTTGGCTTGAACAACGCCGTTCTCAGTGAGGGGTGCGGTGCCGGCAGCCTCAGGGTCGATGTCCTCTTTGCCAGGGCTATCGATAGCAACCTTGACAGCGATCTCACGGCCATCGATCTCCTTGCCGTTCATCTCGCTAACAGCCTTCTGCTGCAACTCCTCCGATCCTAGAGAGACAAATCCAAATCCACGGCCCTTGCGAGGCTCATTACGAGCCAGGAGCTTTTTCACCATGTAGCGAGCGATAGGACGAAGGGCGATCTTGGCGGCGGTAGGGTTGTAAGCGGCAAACAACTCCTTAAGCTATAGTCTCTCGTCAGTGAGAGGTTTGTTTTAGTGTTGGAAGCACACATACCTTTTCCTCGCTAAGGTCGTAGGGGAGGTTGGCAACCATGACCTTGTTCTTGGAGGGGACACCGTCCTCAGGAGGTCCGCGCTGACGGGGCTGACGAGGAGCACGGGGCTTGGCTTCGGCTCCATTGGTGGCAGCCTCGCCGCTTGGAGCGTTCGAGCTATCGGTCAAAGGTAAAACTTGGCCAGGGACATTGGTCGGCTCTTCTCCCTCGGTATTGGTACCATGCTAGATTTCATGTCAGCTGCGACCTTGGATGTGCGGGTCAAGCACGTAGGACTCACACGTCCGCCACGACCAGTACGACCGCCACGAGCGCGGCCACGGCCACGTCCACGACCAGAGCCCCTCCTACGGCCCTCACCTCCACTACCCTCTGCACCACTAGCAGCGGCAGCTTGCTTCTCTGCTGCAGTCTCAGGCTTACGAGCAAGCTGAACAGAGACCTTACGCTCAAGGATGGACTTTCCAGCAAGCTCGTTGATAGCCTTCTGGGCCTCATCTGCGGTAGAAAGATCGACGAAGGCGTAGCCAACTGGACGGGTGGTACGAGGATTGGTTGGAATGGAGGTGGTCTCGCTGGAGTGATACATGAGCATGGTTGTTGACAAATGCTGAATGATGTGAGACTTACACAGAGTAGCCAGTGAAGAATTCCTTGAGCTCCCCCTCCGTGGTCGCGTAGGCGAGGTTCCCAATATAAAGACGACGCCCTTCTGCAGCTGCCTTGATGACTTCTTCGTTCTCGGCAGCGTTGATGGGCTCCCCACCAGTGGCAGTGTTAGCTCCTTCAGATGCTGTAGGAGCGATCTGGGTGGCAGCCATGGCTTCGGTGGCTTGGTCAACGGCAGCAGACATTCTTGCGGTGTTGAGCTTGAAGTGAGCTTTGTTCTTGACTTGGTGAAAGGCGAATGGAGGAAACTTGACGAGGGGGTTATAGGGTAGCTACGTGCCCTAGATCAAATGTTTGAGAGTTGCGATTGAAGTTTGGTTGACAGTGGACTGTGTCTTGATGTTGCTGAAAGGAACATTTAGAGGAAGGAGGCATTATACAAAATTTTGAGGAGCCGGAAGTCACGCTAGCAGGGGGAAGATACCGGAATAGGAGTAGTGGCCGGTGTCAGGGTCTGCACATCTTGAAATACAGTCACCACCAAATTCCAAGACTTGTAAACAGCAACACATATGAATTGATTCACTTTCTCCAGGCTTGTCAAAAGCTATCTTTCTCTTCATACGCTGGATATTCACTGTTACTGTCACTTGATCCCTTCCTACTGCATCTACAACGATCATGGGATCTGATTCGCCACAATGAAGCTGTGGCAAAAAGCAAGCGACTTGTATTGGAAGGAGCTCTCGAGGCTGATTGAGGGCTTCATATCCGAGCCTCCCTGATCTGTCTGAGGAAGCAGCGAACTAAGCAACCATCAAAAATTCTTTGATATCTCAGTCCTGCGCTTGGTCTTGTGAAGCGATACACAAGCCATCTTTCTCTTTCGTCTCTAGTATCAAACGCCTTGATTCAGTCGGTGCGCAAATGATGGACATCAAGGACGGATTCAAGAACAGATCTGCTCTTGTTGCTTATGGCTCAGAGACTGGCAATGCGTATGATTACGCAGAAGAGCTCGGGCGTCTCTTAGAACGTATCCATTTCTGGACTCATGTATCAAAATTGGATGCGGTGGAGACGGCAAGCATGCCTAGTACATAATGTTTGTTCAGGCCTAGCTAATATCATACAGTCTACTTTGAAGAATTACTCGGTTACAATAATAGTCACGTCGACTACTGGCCAAGGCGATCTACCACACAGTTCAAGGCTCTTCTGGAAGAGCTTACTTCGCAAGAAATTGTCTCGTAGTTACCTTGAGGGAGCTGAATTCACAACATTTGGTTTGGGCGACAGCTCGTATCCGAAGTTGGTCTCCCACTTTGCCATAATCATTGCGCTTTAGGCACTGATCCGTCCTTTAGGTTCAATTTCGCTGCTCGCAAAATCAACAAGCGATTGATACAGCTGGGAGCGAACGAGATCTACCCTCGAGGTGAAGCTGACGAACAGCACGAAGAAGGGTAAAATCGTCTCACTGGCCCTTTCAAAGACCCTCGCTGAGCAATATCACAGGCTTGACGCGAGCTTCGTACCCTGGTCGGTCGATCTTCGCAATCATCTTCTAACGAGATTCCCGTTACTCGATGGTACGGAACCCATGCCAGAAAGCGAGCTGCTGCAGCCGAAATGGACGCTTGCCTTACAAACAAAGGCAGAGGACTTGGCAGCAATTACATTTACTAATGGGGATCATGGAACCGCCGACTCCATGGTCGACCGTATGACTGTTACACTCAAAGAGAATCGGCGGATGACCCCGGACACTCATTGGCAAGATGTCCGCCATCTGGCTTTCGCAAGTGAAGAGGCAGCAGCTTATGGACCTGGGGATGTTCTCACAATATATCCAAAGAACTCTCCAGAAGACGTTGATCAGCTGTTGACGCGAATGGACTGGTCTGACATTGCGGATAAGCCTATACACTTCACTCCAACCAAACCCTTGGATGGAAGCAGCTTCTACCCATCACCATCAATTGCTTTGCCAGGCACAACAACAACACTCAGGACACTATTAACACAACATCTCGATTTGACAACTATCCCTCGCCGATCATTCTTCTCTCTCATTGCGCACTTCACTGATGACCAATTCCATAAAGACCGACTGCTTGAATTCACACAACCAGAATACATCGACGAATTATACGACTATACCACAAGACCAAGACGCAGCATCCTCGAAGTTTTGCAAGAATTCGAATCCGTGAGAATTCCTTGGCAATGGGCAGCAAACGTGCTACCAGAGCTTCGCGGACGTCAATTCAGCATTGCGAGCGGAGGCCGGCTGAAGTCTTCGCCTCAAGGCACAGCTCGCTTCGAACTTCTGGTGGCGATAGTGAAGTACAAGACAGTGATCAAGAAGATTCGAGAAGGCGTGTGTACTCGGTACCTCGCCAATTTGCCGGTGCGCAGCGAGCTATATGTGACGCTACAGAAAGGTGGCTTGGCCATTGGCAAAGGCGAGGCTCGCCGTCCAGTCATGATGGTTGGTCCTGGAACTGGAGTTGCGCCTATGAGGTCTATGATATGGGAACGACTGTCCTGGGCACAGGAGATGAGAGCTCAAATTGAAGCGGCGTCCGCACTTCAGCCTAATGGCCCACCGTCAATCCCACAGAGTCTTCTATTTTTTGGATGCAGGAGCCAAAGCGCCGACTATTTCTATGAGATTGAATGGGACAGAATAAAGGATCTACTTCCGTTTGAGATCTACCCGGCTTTCTCGAGAGATCAAGAGAGGAAAGTCTATGTTCAAGACCTCATCCGGGAGCACGCGGATTCAGTCTTTCATATACTACATGAGAACAATGGTATCATTTATGTGTGTGGTTCTTCGGGCAAGATGCCGCAGGCAGTGCGTGCTGCGCTCGTCGATGTCTTCATTGACCATGGCAAGATGGAGAGGGAGATGGCAGAGAAACTCATTAAGCATATGGAGAGGGAAGGAAGATATAAACAAGAGACCTGGTAATAGACTGAGCCAAAAAGTCAGTGGTCACCTCAAACAAGAGAAGCTTAATAGGTGATCAAGCACGTACCGAGCGGTAAGAAGTCCAAAATTCCAATCGTGTCTCACAAGAAACAAGTCCAAGTTGACAAGTCCATCGCTTTGTTCATGCCCTCATTACGTCAGGATTCAGTGTCAACAGGCCGAGTTTTGCGCGACTCTTTGCTCAACCAGCCCGTCCGTCTGGAACACGGCCTCTAACCGCTCGATCTTTCCCATCTAGTCATGAAGAACTATTCAAGAATTACCATCATCCGCGCTTTGCAACCGTCCTTCACTGCGCCCATCGCTTCTATGCCCAAGATTCTAACCGATACATCCCCTTTCATTAATGACTTTCAATCCACTATCTGCCTTCTACCTCCATCCTGCTCTCAGACCCCACATGTTCGTCCTCCGCAGATTAAAAATTCACCATTGGTCTCTCAATTACCCTCCATTGGCCCTTCTACCTCGCCAATCCAAACCTGAAAATACCTACCCCAAGCTCACACTCCCTCCCTAGTCTTCTACCCATCCTCCTCCCCACTTTCTATGTCAGACTCCAAGAAGAATTTTCTTATCATTTAAGTCACCATTTGAAAAACTGGGCTGTAGTTTAGGGAAACCTTTACTCTGAATGAGCGGGTAATGCCTCGATGGCTGCTTTGTTGTTCTTGTCCAGAGCAGGGGGGGGGATTGCTTGAGTGGGGGGTTTTTGGATGTGGCAGGCTATGTTTATGAGGGATTGTTGGCTGGGTCGAGGGGTATCTAGGGGTTGGAAAGGTGATGTTGTCCTTTGGCTCTTTGACTGCTTGTTGGGTGTGATATGGATCAGATCAGGCCGACGAGCTTTCGTAGGACCAAGACTAGTTGTGTTGTGTAAGACTAAATAATTCCTCTTCGTGATGTGAGGAAGGCGAACAGGACAGGCGAACGTGCGGGCGATCAGAAGGGATCTGTCGACAGGTTGGTGAGACTAACTATTATTGTTGCTGAGTGATAAATGTGTTGCTCCTATCAACATCTATCTTATCGCTCATATCTAAAATGCAAGCACCATAATACCACCACAGACCATTAGTCCTCTGAATATCTCATCGCTCATAGCTCACAAAAATTGCATGCATGCTCATAACCACAATGCAAACACCGCCAATATGCCTCCAGACCACTTCCGTGTACATATGATGTTTCGGTCCGCCTCCCATGAATCATCGCCTGCCGCACCCGGTACCACCAATATTGCTTCATTATTGCTCATTGCATACGCAGAAATCAAAAGCCTTGCTTCTCATGCCACTTCGCCTCCCATCCAGGGAACCACGGCGCCTCTTCCAGCGTCCTTACTTCCCAATCCCTCTCAATCATCCCCTCGTCCTCCTGCTCCGCATGCCACATCTCCAATGCCGGCAATGCGACGTGCTCGACATGCCAGGTATTCTTGTACTCCATCATATTCTTCTTCCCCTCCTTGAGCACCTTCGCAACCAGCGCTGGGACGTATGGTTCAGTCTTGAACTCCTCGATAGGCGTGAACAAGGCTTTGAAGTTGAAGATGATAGCGCCAGAGATGGGGAGGCGACGGAGGGTTTGCCAGTCGACGCGAAGGTGGACACGATCGAGAGTCAGCTCGGGAGCTTGGAAGTCGCGATACTTCTCATGTGGGTCGCCTGGCGGCATGAAGAGGGGAGTGTCGACTTCGAGACCCCAAGAGCCGCGCTGGATGGGACGGTCAGCGGGAATGCGAGAGAAGTATCTGATTGGGGAATGTGTTAGCGGGTCATGTAGGTCATATGCATGCAGGTCGGAACGGGAGGGGAGACGACAGGTACTTACCGGTCCATAGAGAATTCCATTTTGGCTTTGTAGTCCGGGATCGGGGCGTGGATCTCTTTAAGCTGCATGCCGAGCTTGGTGTCGACGTTCCAGCCAAGGGAGGAGCAGAGGAGACCAGCGCGGAAGTAGTACATGCCATCTTCGGGGTTGCGGAGCATGATTGCGAAGTCTTCAGGTACGTTGTTGAGCAGCACGTGGAGTGGGTGCAGTTTGTTGATGACGGTCTCGTTCTTCAGGAGGCTGTTGTGGAAGACGTAGCCTTTTGATTTGGAATTAAAGAGTGAGAAGTATTGCGGGTAGCGTGCACAGAGGAATTGCAGCGCGTTCTCCATAATCTCCTTGCAGGCAAGCTCGCTGCCAGGAAGATAGTTGAGTACCAGCTTGCCGTGCCTCTCGAAAAGGCCTTTTCGCTCTGCAATACGTTCGATATAGGTGCTCTCAAGCTCGAGCCACCATTCAGATTCCATCTTGTTCAAGGCTGCAGACATGTTAGCAAAGCGGTTTCACAGAAAGCAAAGACGTACCCATGGTTTGATGATACGCCCATCTGAATGGTCGGTAGGGCCTTGGAATCGCAGTCTCGATCTTGAACTCCTTGTACGCTTCCGGTAGTGGAACACCGCTGAGTTTGGCGTAGTCAGGAAAGTCGCCAAGAGATTTGACTTCTGCGAGCGAAATTCCCATTGGTGTATAAGTCTCAGGGCTGCATGTTCGGTAGTCGGTCTCGAAGGGAATGACGATATCTTGCGACAGCTCACGGTTGATCTCGTCCGCTGCTGGCTGGGCTTCAAGACCGGCATATAGCGAGGTCCATGACTTTGCCCATATGGGAAGATTGCCGCGAGTCGACGGTGGGAAGATGTCCTTGTAGGCGATAGGAGGTGGCGCATTGTTTGGCACCTTTTTCTCCGGAGTTAGCGAGCGAGGTGGAGTCTTGGAGGTCGAGGTCCGACGCCCTCGATCCATGGAAGGAATCCAAGCTGCGACTTGTCTTCCGAGAGCTTTCTTTTGAGCTTTGGTTTGTATGAGGTACGAGATGACGGTTAGAAGTATAGCTATGGCGAGAAGGATGAGGGAGCTGGTGGAGAAGAGAGAGTCTTGGAAAGACATGGTGAAGACTCTTGTGAAAGCTGAGCACTGGCTTGGGATGTAGGACGGATGTTTGGTGGAATTTGAGGTCGGGAAGGGTGGATATACGCCAGATGTTGTCGCCCAGCACGTGGAGACGAATGTCGACCTAAGTCCTATGCTGACGTTCTCGCCAGGGTCAGGAACTTGAAGAGAGAGTGGAATTGGTTATTCAATGACCCTTGAAAGCAGAAGATGTAGCCCACTGGCCTCGAAGATAATGTCGCGCAGGAAATATGTGGTCCTTCAATCTGACGTGACAGTCGGAAATTTGGTAAGTGTACTAAGCTGTATAGAAAGAGATTATACGCCTTGTCTCATCATGATTTCTCCGCGCGTCCAAAGAGTGAATGGAGATACAAGTACAATCATATCCTCCACGGTTCAGCTTGATATGGGAAAAAGCAATTGACACAGCCTAAGGTACATCTATCTATTATGGCGTTTCTTGTCTTGAATTGAGGTGCTCGGATCAGTCAACCGCTTCAGCATTGTACATCCTATCAAATTTTTCTTACTCTCATTCATTTCACGTCCGCGCGACCCAACAGTGTGGATCTCTTCGCCTTTTGCAGCATGGCGGACGTCGCAGCGATTCTGGAGAAAGTCACGCTAACCGTTAGAGGCAATGAGTTCCCTAATCCTGCGATACCCCACATTCCAGCCCTGGGGGGATTATATAAAAAAAACCCCACTTCTCGATCATACCTTTCGCCGTGTGACCTTAGGTACGTAAGGCAGCTATGTGCAAGATATCACTCACTTTTATCGTACGTGAATCGGCCGATGTGTTTGTTGAGGGTCAGCTCATGTTATGCTTTGCGCTTGAGACCTTGGCAAAAGATCATAGCTTTAAGAATTGATGCAACATAACCTCACACACGTTTCACACATCAAGGCTCTGATTGCCCTCTCCCTAGTCGAGAGTCCTCCGAGGGGTACGTGAGAAAAGACGATACTACGTCCTACGGAGAATAGGACCGCCACCCCTAGAAATCTTTAGACTTCAGAACCATCTTTGCATTGAGCTCTGTATATCCGTACTTTGTGTATGTACCATCATTCAGGGCATCATACTCCTCTTAGCCCTCCAAAATCCCCTTCCGTTACCTTCCTCAGGCCGTTGAACCATGATTGTGCTCCTCCACAAGACATATACGAGAACTCGTCCGAGAACGTACAATTAACCCAATTGCGCCATCATCAGGTATTGTACATTGAGTAAAGGAGAGAGAGATATACAAGGCTTGATCCGAAATGAACGGTCAGCCAAACAAGACGCCGGTGATGCCCTCCGCGCCTAGGAGGAACATGTATGCACGGAAATGGGGGTATAAAGTCGATGACGCGGATGTGCCTTGTTGACATATGTGATGGAGGGGTGATTAGGCGGCGTATTGTGTGGTTCAGAGAACAAATGAAATGCGTTGTCGACGGAAGGAACATCATTTGTTGTCGGAGCGAGTCGAGACGCTATTTGCACGTTGCGCGCGCATGCGAATTGACATCCTATTCGTCGTCGGGGTTCGCAATCTGATGGGTGAATTACTCAGCAATTGTGTCAAGGGACCTTCGCAAGGGGGTTGGACTTACGCGCAACATGCGTCGGGAGTAGTCCTGGTCATCTCGGAAACTCCTTACGCTAACATGACTTCCGTTGTCGTGTATTGGGTTCCACAACGCCGTAGGCTCGAGCCGTTGGTCCACCACTGGTGGGTAGCTGTTTCTCCGGTTGCCGGTAAGCGTATCAGCTGGACTTTTCTCTGCGCTATTGCCAGGACCCCATCCGCTTGTTTGTATGCTTGGGACAGTCCTCTCGCGTCCAGCTCCACCTATCAAGCCCATCTGGCTTAAGCGGCTGGGACGCCGTTGAGGGGTGTTGCCTCCAGCGGTCGATAGAACAGGGTTGACTTCTGCTTGGCGTCTCCGACGTAGACAGAACCAAATACCGGCGGCTAATAGAAGGAAGAGTATGATAGCAACAGGAACAAAAGTTCCCGCAACTTTTCCTGAGTCTGAAAAGAAGCCGCCACCGCTGCTCTCCTTTGCGGCAACTGAGACCGTGGTCGTAGCTGCGGGAGGCGCTGTGGGTGTGATGGTCAAGGTCTGCACTTGACCAGTCACTGTCATCACAGAGGTGAACGGTGTCGGCGTCCATGTACTTGTAGATGTGGTACTCGTGGTCTTGGCGGTGGTCGGCATCGTTGTTGGCGCGGGCGGCGGTGTGGTAGATGTAGTGGTAGGGGCTGTGGTGGTCGTGTCGAGGGTAATTGAAACTGGTATTATTTTGGGCGTAGTACTCGTTGACGTCGTAGAGGGCGTCTAGCATTGCGTTAGCAGCAAGATCACCTTGGCAAAGCCATGCAAGAGCGGAGAGGCGTTGCCGCCATGAGCAGGAGAGAAGAGCATACTATAGATACATAAGAATTTTTGACCGACGGTTGAGCCGTGACTGTATCCCGCACAGTCACAGGACTCGGGGCTGGTGGAAAATTATGCACAGAGTGGGTCAAAACATGCATTGAAGTGGGGGCTCCCTGAAAAGATGGAGAAAGCTGCAATGTCAAAGCTGTATCACTGGTAAAGGGGAGAGCCGGAGCCAAGGGAACGGTAGGGCCTGGAAAAGCTCCTGGTAAAGGTTGGGTACTAACCGGTTGAACTACAGGTTCAGTGGGCTGCGTTGGGGTTGTGTTTTCTTTCGGCGAGCTACTGGCTGCTCCTTGTGTTCCAAATGGCGATGGACCCAAGGCGACGTATCCATACAGCCCAGAGGCTTCATTTCCGCAACTCTCATAAGGGTAGCCGGGACACGCCACACTGCAGTCGCCTGTCGAGGTAGTATCCCCAGGCGCGTAATTCGAACACCAACAACTCTTTCCTTGAACAACCGCGAATGCGTAGCCATTGCAGGTAGTCGAGCATGCACCATTGGATTGATAGTTGTTCGAGACTAGAGGTGACACTAATCAGCAACGTCTCTTCAAGGTCAATTTATTTGAGAGAAGGTATCGTACCAGCTGAGGAGTCAGACCCAGTATTTAAAGAGGCACAGAACTGCTGGGAAAGAGCAGATGTCCTGGATATTGCCATGACTATCAGCATTGTAGATCTGGTGTAGGACCATCTTGCACCAAGCGGTCGTCGAGTCGCGCCGGCCATTGTGGGGAGCAGTGATGATTCCCAAGTATGTGAGGGCTGCGAATTCAGATGAGGTCGAGTACAGCCGTTATGTGTGACCTCTGTCGGAAGGGGCTTGACTGTGAGAGTTCGTAGAACACTCAATGGGGCTGAGATAGATAAGCGGCCTAGAGAGCAAACGACAAGGTGATTGGACTGTACCAATGCTCTCCAATTTTCACGTCGCCCGGATCTCGCAGTATAGACAATACTTCTGGCTTCAACTCTTTCAATATTGTTTCCCACTTATGTCCCTTCTCAACAGTTCCTCCAGATGTCCCCTTTCAACTCAACAGATAATAATGATGCATTCGAGACCAGCTGCTCCAACCCAGTGGAATCAACAGCCAACGACTGCTAGCATTGAAAAGAATGGACACGAAAAAACGAGAACCAAAACGATGGTGGGAGATGGCGGCAATGATGGTTTAAGTCGAAGCGGAGAGGACGCAGATTGGGGTCGCGGTTGACGAGAAGTTAGTTCAGGAAGGGACAAAGTCTGCTAACTTGATTGAAGGCTTGGCGCTTACGAGTGACTTCATCAAATTCAAGTCTAGTTACTCTTTCACCGTAGTGACCGCAGTCACCGACACTACAAATTATGATCTAGAGGAGTACGTTTCTACAAGCTTCGATTTTCCTACATCAACTGCACTGGCTACTCTTTAGTTACTCGCTGGTGCGTTCGCGTTGTGAGCTGTGCTGTTGGGACGAGCTCGGCGCTGCTTCCCGCCTAACAAGAGGCCTCTAAAACACAATTGTTGCTGCTGCACATCATGAAGCAGGTGCCAGCTCATGGGGTGGTGCCGTCCATGTTCATTCCGGATTTGATATCTCAGATTTCTGTATAGCTTCATTCTTTTTCTTCGCATGTTTTCATTTCTGAGTCGGCCCTTCTTGACGGGCCATTTCCTAGAATAGCTCGCCCCACATTCCCTGTGGCAAAGCATACCATTGCAATCCAAATCGGTTGAAAAGACTTCCCTAAAGTACCTACGGACATGCCATTCTCATTGCTTTTTAAAAGCATCAAGAGCGAGACGCTGAGCTCACAATTTGGTCGCAAATGCTCTTTCCCTTTTGGTCCAGATGTTACAAAGATCTGCGCAAAGCGAAACTCAATGGGCGTCATTGTCCGTCAGATAGGGCAAGCGCAAGTGCTGAATCCGTGATGATTGGATGACTTGCTTTGCCGCTTAGCCCGAGTTGCAAAAGCTTGGTTGAAGCCTGCCGCTCCTTCCATGCAACGCATTTACGCATTTAATCGTGCGGGCACTGAGCTGAACTCATAGGAACAATGACAATGTCTTTTATGGACGATGTGCCTTGTTGTGCTGATGCGCTAGAGCACACGCTAGCCGCGCCGATGTGCAGAGATCAAGATCTGCCACCACGCCTACCTTAGATCCGAATCTTTAACCTCGAGCACCGCATCATCCAGCGCTGTTAATGAGGCTAATGGGCGCTAGAATGGGCCCTCGATACCATTATGTCTTTTGGAGCGATGAATAGAGTGCGCCGGCACTGTAGGCTGTAAGGAGATGGATGTGGGTGGGCGGAATGCTTGCCTGAGGCTACGATAGGCGACAGATTTCTTGAATGGCGGAAGATGAAGACAATACTCTTTATCGCACACAATGCATGACCTTCCTTGGTGTTCCCTGACATCAGAATAGCATTGTATATGCCGCAGGTACGAAGATTTTGAGAGCTCTGCTGAGCACTCTAAGACACGCAGCCGACCAAGAGGTACTCGGGATAGACCCAGGCGCCGGCAATGCTGCACTTCTGCTTTTTCAAGCAACCTCTGCATGTCTTACCTTTCACTCGCTGGGCTGCGGTGACCTTATCGCCTTTGTAGGTTCTTTGGGCTACTGACGTTGTGACGAGCGCTAATTTGAATATTGAAACATCTCACCAAGAAAATTAGAGCTCAATTGCTTCTACTCCTAAACTTCGCTAAGGAACAAATTTCCCTACGTGTAAAGGGTTTTGCACAATATCCCCACGCCTTACAGGGTGCTAGTATTTGCACCTTGAGTTTCATTCTCTCACAATCACTACCATCCGTCAAAGTGGTCTAAGCCATTTCTTTCGATCAGCTCCGAAGACAAGGGCCTATCATCATCACTAACCAGGTACCGCTGCTCCGGAAAGCGCATCGGCTGGTTCTCGTATACATGCATGATGCAGCCTTATGGGCCCGTCGCAGCCCAGCCGAACATTTACGTGGTTTTGTTTCGATCACGGGACATTGCTCGTCAAATATGAGCTTTGGGAGCACACAATAGCAGGGAATTTCATCACCAGAAGATCAGTGCTCGGTTAGGAGCTGTTATGTGTGGACGGGTATCTAGCTGATGATATTAGTCGTTCTGGGAAGGATATGCTCTGATTCAGGTATCTTATGGGGTAGGCTAGGGGGCTCATGCTTTCATTTGGGTAGGTCGAGAGCTTTCCAGGAATGGAGGACGTAGACTGATTTAAAGAACAAAAATTGATTTGTTGCTCGGAAAACGTGTGCTGGCTGACCAATCGATTTATTACCACATTGCCCCAAAGGCAAGGCAGGAGCGACCAGAGACTATTTTTCTCTTACCAGCCTGCCTTCAGCACCAGGGACAAACATTGCAGCTTGGACATCCACCCTAGGTCAAATATCAGACAAGCCGTCGGTTTTGACGCTTGCCCCCACTCTCTGCTTCAGCAACTTGTCCGAGGACCGATTCCCCTCCACCCTCTCCTTCAACGCATCGTTCATCAGTCGAAAGCCACTTTCCGTCTTCCCATACATGTCGGAATCGATCCAGATGCCTGAGAACTGCTCAGATTGCTCGAATCTGGTGCCACTCTCGATCCGGTGAAGTTCAAAGTGATGATGGCCGGTGAATAGCCATGGCACATTCATGAGACGACCTCTCCAATGGAGATGCTCATTTGGGATGAAGGTCTGGATGACCGGGCTAAAGGTCATGCCTTTGACACATGTGAGCCAGGATGGCTCGGTCTCGCATGATCGAGGTAGGAGATGTGAACGCAGTTTTGGAAGGATGCGTACCAGATGAGGCTTTGGGAGGTTTGATGCTGACGACAAGTGTACCGCCCGCTATTTTCGCTTAAGCAAATGTTTGCCACTAAAGCCAGTACGACTGACCTTTCTTGTCCCCGGACAGCTTGACTAGGAATGGATTCCAGTCTGGATAACGATCATAGTCTGTGAGGACTTCCCATACCGCATTCAGTGGGGCTGCAATATCAATCTTTGTTGAGATGGAGGGTACCACTCTGTGTTGTTGTTGGCCTCACGCGTGCAAGCGAGGTCGAAGTTGTTATTAGAACAATCGAGCTTACTCCGCCAAGAGGTTGAGGGGCGAGCTGAGGTATTATACCAAGCCAGGTCAGGTGTAAGCACTAGGTAGGCGGCATTGAAGCTGGGCTCAAGTCCTCTGCGCCCCTGCACTTCTTAAGCAGCAGGCAGCCATCTCGGATGACGCCCAAAATCCTTTGAAAATTACCGATCAATACCGTCTGATTCGGACTTATCGGATATAAGATATCATTTCAGATTCTACTTTAAGATCTGGACAAAATTACATTCACAGAGATACAAAGACTTCTTTTACCCATGACTCCTGAGCTAGAACAGCTCGCCCCGCTCTCGAATCCGTTGGCGACTGTAGAGCAGCTGTCGTCTTCAAGCTCCCAACTTGATGGCATCTCTGCGGATTTCGAGAGCTCTCTCCGCTTTGCTGGCGCTCAACTAACCCAAGCAGCCGGCGTTCTGCTCCGGCTACCCCAAGAGATCATAGCCCAGGCTATTACGATATTCTATAGATTCTACGTTGGATCAGAAGGCGGCAGCCTCAGGATCAACGCAGTCAAGGTATGGCTGGCTCAGCTTCTCCAAATTGAAATTGTGCTAATCTATGGACACAGGACGTCTCGGCAGCATCCCTCTATCTCACAGCGAAGATCTCTTTTCTACCTCAGTCGACTCGTTCAGTCCTAAACGTCTATTCCTACCTCCTCTCCGAGAGCTCGCCTCTGCGCCAGCCTACAAAGTCTTTCACAAAACCCGATCCCGAGTCTTACTACCTCTCCGAAGGCTCCTACCACTCCGCCCGAGCCGCTCTCCTACAGACCGAATCGGTCGTCCTCCGCTCGATTTCCTTCGTCACGCATGTCACGCATCCTCACCATCTCGCACTTACATACCTCCAAACACTGGGCGCCCTGCCTCCCAGGTCTACCACCAAATCTACAACCCTAGCCGAGCGAACGCTCGCGCATCTCAATACAGCGCTCTTCTCTCCCCAATTATTGTATTTGACGCATCAGCCGAATGCGCTAGCGGTTGCGGCGATCTATCTCGCCGCAAGGGAGGTGGGTGTAAAACTGTCAAGCGCGGAGTGGTGGGTGGTCTTCGATGTTGATAGGGAAGAGCTCGGGTTTCTGGTGGTTGGACTGGGAAGCTGCGAGAGGTGGATCGAAAGTGAGAAGGAGAAGTGGGAAGGGAAGAGTTGCCCGTTGACGATTGAGGAGCTGGATGTGGAATTAAAGGGAAGGGGAAAGGACACTGTATGACCCTCGCTTGTGAGGATCGACTGTACCAGTGATGAAGAGATTCAGCATCAGGTTTGGCCCATAAGATCAAGAAGGTCGTGCTACGACCAATGAGTGGGTTTCGATGGAAAAGCTTAGTGAATGTCTAGCAGTCTTGACCGTACCGATACGCCAGCGCAATGTCGACCAATATATCGCATCAAGCCAAGCTCATGCGAAAAGGCCGACGCCAGCGATGAAACCGCCAAAGCGGGAAGTCCGCATCCATGACAAGCCTGTTCGTTCCAATACATGCGAATGCCCGAAACATTACGTAGCTTTGATGAACTTGCAGGTACATATCGTTTGGCACTAGCAAGGAGGTCATACATAGTGGCGCGGTCAGCCCAATGCTGTGCTTGCCAGGGCTGCTGGCAGAATAGCGGATGCTGTTGATCGAACCACTAGAGGGTGGTTTAGCTTCAGCCAGTAGTCTGGAACTCACTTGTGAAAAGAGCTTATAAGGCCCTTCAACATGGTGCTAAATTTGTGTACTTCCAGACTTCCTACAGGAATCTCTTCCAGCCATACAGGCTTTTAAGCCTCGAGGCCGACTGTTGGATCCACTTCTGGAATTCGAATATACATTGGTACATGCCATTCTCAGATGTGCATTTCTTTGGGGGTGATCGAGAACCACGATTGCGCGACTGCCATGGCTCCCCCGCGTACCTGAATAAAGTGGGGCGCTAGCGGGGTTTCCGCCGCTTCCCCGGATAGTTCCTCCGGCATGACGTGAAATTGGCCAAGATTATCACCGATGAGCTATCAAAATATGTAGTGAATAATCAGGCACCATCTTTCCGCTTCTAACACCATCTTCTGTATATACCCGTCGCAACACTCCAGCCATGGCTATCTAGACAGCCATTCCTCCCATCATGAAATCCCGGGAGCACTCTGGAGAATCGACTAGCTACCACCAAAAATAGGAGATAGTAATCTTTCACATAGATTGAACCGCCTCCACCAATCTCGATGGTCCAGACCAACATGAAAATGTCCCCAACCTCTATTTCACCGCTTCAGACCCGCGTCAGAGAGTTCACACAGTCAGAAGGCGATTCTGCTCCAGGTCGCGTGCCTCGTCAACAATCCATCGCCTCGGCAAGCCAACTGCCCGCATCATCCTCAAGACAAGCCTCAGCACAAGTAGCATCTACCCGCTATGTCAAACAACACCAGGCACTCATGGAACGCCAACGTCAAGTTCACGAGGAGGAAAGGGCATTGTGGCATACAGAGAGGAAAGAGCTACATGAGAAGATCGCAGAATTGGAAGGCTCCTTACGTCGGTACCAGGCTATCTCCTCCAGTCAAGTATTATCACCAATTGGTCGTAATGAGTCACAAGAAATTGCTAGCTTTTGGGGTCTGTTGAGCACAGATGGGTCGAGAACTACCAGTGCAAGCTTCACTGGGGACGAAGTGTGGAGGGGCACAAAGCCCGATGTTCTACCAACGCGCACATTTTCGGATGTATCAAATCAATCAGCGAGGCCAGACTCTCGACTACCGAGCATTGCCGAAGACACCACCAGCAATGCTCGTCGTGAAAGTTCCCGAGACTCCACCGGCCTACGACCCCTTAAACATAAGCCAAGCATCAATGGAGTACATGTCGACAAAAATCTCGATGGTATCAACTTCAAATCTGGTGGCCTGCCCCCTGATATCGTCAAGGAAGCCATGACGCCCCAGTCAATTTCACCGCAGTCGCCGTCGCCGACGCGTGAATCTCCATGCACATTGCCAATGCGTTTGCTTAAACCTCGAGCACCAGAGGATCTGTACACGAAGGACGCCGGACACACTCCGCTTCCACGTCGTACCTATTTCAATAATGATAATGCCTCCGACACATCAACACCTAAGCAGTCAGACGAACAGCCCGAGGTTGAACGGCCACCACTTGAGCCACGTAACACATCCGTCAAGTTGCCCTCCGAACGCTCGGACAGCTACTTCCCTGCTCCACCCGACCCTTCTGAAGAGGAAGATCCAGAACTGAAAGCACCATTGGGCCTGAGGAACAATGAAGGAAACGACAACCGCTTCCTCGTTGAGCTGGATAGCAAGCTGTTGCAAGCCGCTCGTTCGGACACGTCTGAGTCTCCATCTGTTGCAGGTGCTTCGGACAGCCATGACGGCAATACTGTTAATGATGAAAGAGAAAATGATTTCGAGCAGTCAGAGCATGAGCCAAAGCTTAGGATCAAGATGAGTATGAACTTTGGGAGTGCGTTCGGGTCAAAGGACTGTGGAAAAGGGTTTTAAAGAGATGGATATGGTCGGAAGGCAAGGCATGGAAAAGGGGAACGTATCGGTGAGGCGTTACTATACCCATTTGGGCATTTTCGGAGAGACCAGATGAAATAAACCTGGCTCCTGACGAAAGCGAGCAGTATAGCTTACGCTAATAGAATCAACATTGATGACAAGTTGCTTGGGGGTTCTTGCTTGTGTAGATTCATTGAGCACTGACAAAGCAATACGACTATCCGTCATGTACTGCGTTCTGATCAAGAGACGAAATTCGGACACTACGCCTCGATGGACGGAAAATCTGAATTACCATCCAGTCACTTCCCTGAGAGGTAGCTGGAGCTACGCAACCAACCATATTGGAAAGTTTACCATATCCAAAAGGCGCGATCGAGGCTCGACATCGAGCATTCATATCGATAGGTACAAATAAGTGGTACTTCCGAATCTTACCAGCCGTGACTAAAGCTCGAATCGACACTCTAGTCGCACTGACTGGCAGAAAACAAGGGCAGAACTGAAAAATTTCTCATCCAACGCGAGACGCACGCTTGGTGTTGGAAAAATTGGCAGTTGCGAAGGCTACAGAGCCTGAACTTCGCAGTGCAAAACTCCTCAAGAGTAGAGGGTTGCCATTTCAGGGTTCAAGATGAGCCGATTCTGCGTTATTTTTGGCTTCTGGATGAGCTTGAACGCCTATTTGGCTGCTCAAGAGGAGAGTATTCGGTGCTTAAGTCAATTACACTGGCGCCCAAGACTGCTACTTGTTCTGAGACCAAGCCTGGAAGATGGCCAACAGATGGAAGTACGCACAAGTACCACCTCGGTCATTCAAGAATTGATAGTCTCAGCTACTGAAATCACTATCCCCCTCTTCTGCCTGTCCTACCGACGCCCCACCATTGGAAAATATCTCAATACACGTCCGACTGTTATTCTGCGCCAGCTGAAACGCCCTCGAACAAGCAGTCGTAACATTAAGAATCGAGACTGTAAGATTGCTCGCCCTCGTCGTCGGAAAGGACCGCGACGTATCAACCCCCGAACCTACCGCAAGATATCGATCTTGATCCAGCGGGCCACACCATTTGTCGCAGTTAACTTGCTCCATGTGGTTTTCAACATCCAGAGAATAAACACAGTTGCGTTGTAGTTTCACTTGTTTAGCGCTACCCTCTGGGTACTCGCTCTCAGCAGCCTGAATAGCATCGACAACAGTGTTCGCAATAGTTAACTATTTAACTGGCAAACTATTAGTTTAGCAGTTCAGTTCGCCCTTTTTCCCCTTAATAGTTAGTTGGTTTGGGGTCTCAACTAGTTCAGTTATAAACTATTTGAACTATGAACTATCAGTTAAAACTGGCAGTTTAGTAGTTTTAATTAGTTCTATAAGGCTGAAGGGGACCCTCCCTTACGGGGAGGCGGAGTAAAAACAGACTACCTAATTAGGTAAAGCGCAGCCGGAATAGGCCTAGCGCTAGGGTTTTCTCTGCTAAGATCTTCAAAGATCTCGAATTTAAATCTCCGTAATCTTCAACTATTTTATGTTAATGTAAGTTATGAACGATTTATGAATTTTATGAATTTTATGTAAACTGTTTCAACTATTAGTTCAACTAGCGTAAAACTGCTAAGAACTAGCGTTAACAGTTAGTAGTTGGTTTGGCCATATAACTGAACTAGTTACGCTAAAAATTAGCGTAGTTAGTTGGTTTGGGGTCAAAAATCGAACTAGTTAACTATTGCGAACACTGATTGACAATAGCTGCCAAGACATAGCCTTCCATGTCGCCGGGATTCCAATCGTTGGACGAGGAGGGCGAAAAATGTTGTACTACTAGCTGTTTGGGCCCCAAAAACAAATGGAATTAGCGAATACTCAACGGCGTGAGGGCAGGAGGAGAAATATTGTCGTCTTACAATAAGGATCGTCATGCTTCACACTCGGCTTACCGAGGTAATCGATCGTATTCGAAAAACCACACACCGATCGATGATCCAGCCAGCTATATCGCGCATATCATCACCCGAAAAATAAATGAAATCGATCTCCTCCACCGACGGCCCAGACGCATATAATACAGTCTCCCAAGTTCACGTAACGAAAAAAAGAAAAAAATCATCAGCCCGCCCATTCCAATTAAATACACGACTACAAAGTTCATCCTAACAGTTCCTTTTATGGGTGGTGTGAAACATACTCACCATATGTGGCATTATACGGTAGCATATACGGTTGCCCCGGAATCTGCGGATCTGGCCTCAAAAATTATGGGAGGTCTTTTGGGCCGCTGGGAAGGAGTTGAAGAGCCTGTTGGCAGTCTGTGAGAGTCGTTTTGACGCCGCCTACAGAGTACCAGTCGTCGCAGATGCTGACGTCTGGCGCAAGAGGTGGGGGGAAGGTGGGGAGTGGGGGGGCATGCTGGCGAGATGGAATTGAATGAATGAGTGGGATGAAATGCATGGGGAGATGGGATGAATGCATAGCTGGAAGGTATCTGCAAAAATAGAAGCTGCAGACATTGATGTGTTCTCTTTTGCAAACCTATCAGTACGCAGACTGTAATCTTGTCACTGTTCCTCTTGGTGTACTCGTACAGTGTGAGCTTCTGCCCCTGACATGATGTTCGTGAGAACTTGATATCTCTTACGACCCTTTTCAGATGGCAATACGACAACGTATCCATAAAATCAATTTCAATGCAAAACCCAAGGTGCAAAGTTCAAAGTTTTGACTTTTTCGTGCCCTTGACGCCTGCCACAACCTCGTCCGCCAACAAGAATGCAGGATATTCAAATCCAGAGCCAGGGCTCGAAGCTTGTGTGCGCCAGGCTGCACCATCAACTACAGCATCCACGTGTGTTAGCAGGCAATTCTTTGCTCCACATCATACGTAAGGGTAAACAGTACTCACCAACAAGCGTCTGCCCATTGACAAAGTTTGCCGCATCAGAGAACAGATACACAGTAGCATCAGCGATCTCCTTTACAGTCCCATATCTACCCAATGGCACATTCTTCATCGATTTCGCCTTTTGCTCGGGCTTCCCTAGCCTCTCCATGCCCTCTGTGCCGGAAATCGGTCCGGGAGATATGACATTGCTTGTGACACCTCTCGGTCCAAATTCAACTGAGGTGCTATTGCTCAAGGCATCAACGCCGGCTTTTGCGACGCTGACGTGCGTTTGGAGGGGCATTGTCGTGTAGTGGATGGTAGCTGAGAGGAAGATGATGCGGCCGCCCGTTCCTGTTGGGCATGGCGTTGTGCCATCTGATTTGTGCTTGGATGCTGATGTGACAAGGTGCGGAAGGGTGGCTTTGAGAGTGTTGTACGAGCCCAGGACGTCAATGTCCATGACTGATTTGAATGCGTTTGTGCTCAATTGGTTTATCGGGGCTAGAAAGTTGCCCGCTGCTCCAGCACTAAAATTTCCACGTCAACGGAGACCATCTAACTCATCGTTTAGGCAACCCACATTACAAAATCAATCGTTCCGAGCTCTTGGACGCATTGTCCGACAGCATTTTGCAAGCTATCTATGCTCCGAACATCCACAGATCCGATGCCGAGGACTTTGGCGCCGTGCCTGGCCGTGGCGATGTCTTTCGCCATTCGCTCGGTCTTTTCGACTTGTCGTCCTACGATGCAGGCATTGGCGCCGAGGTGGACGAGTGCTCTGACTTGCGCACTGCATATGGAGCCTGAACCACCTGTGCAGAAGACTACTTTGTTTTCTAGGAGCGATCATAAGCGATGGGGATGATATGGAGAGATGATCGAGGAGTGCTACCAAATATGCCATCTTTCCATATGTCGCTTACATACTCGTTCTTGGGCAAAGGCATATTGAAGGGAAATGCAGAGATTGTTGGTTTTGGAGAGATATATTAGATCGATGTGTACGACTTGGAAGATGTAAGTAAGATAGCTTCGGAGAGAGAGAGTAGATCAGATTTTGAGAATGGACGCTGACGGTACGAGATATATGTCTTTGTCATGTAGCGGTTCAACTGTCAGCCCGCAAAGAATCATGCCGAGGTTAGTCCGTCACTATTGGAGAGCCAATTAGGGAAAAGCTCTGCTGGAAGGATTGTGAAAGACGTGATGTTGTAGCCACTATACGCAGTCCGTACGCGTGCAATAGAGGAGTAGTAGATAGGTGAAGCGAAGTAGGCGTTGTTCCAGTAGCGTCGGTTCCATCTCCGCCACATCGCCTCCTGGCCGCCGGCAGGCGCTAGCGAGATATTGACTCCGCCTTTGCTCAGTTATGTGCATCACCAACTATCGCATCTTCTCACAACTTAGCATCATCTCTCTCAAAGTGGCCTTGTGCCAGCCGCGAAGATGCCAAGCACCACAGTCACCCTCTGCAAGTTCGTCGGCACCGTTTCCCTAGGTCTACTGACGGTACGACCCCCAAAGAAAATTCCCCCAAGCTCTTCCATACAAGTCTCCATCCTCTAACCTCCCGTCACTAACATCCACTTAAGGGTCTCTCCTACACAATCGCAACAACAACCCTCCCACCCATCCTTGCCCTCCCGACCGCCCAACCCGCATCAACCACATTCCAGCACCTCCGCGCCCTAACCCACCGACACCAATTACTCCTCTCCACCCTTTCCGCTTCCGCTCTATCGCTGGCCTACATCCTATCACCGCCGCGCCGCAAACATCCATTCTTGTTATGGGCAACCTTTGCCGTCGGATTGGGTCACAGTAAAGACATTTACGCGAATTTGATGGGGCGCATCTCGCGGAAGGCGAATGATGGCAATGGAGGAGTCAGTGGGAGCGACAGTGGGGATGAGGATTGGGAGGTTGAGGGTGCGTCTACGGGGAGCCTGAATGGGGAGGCGGTGAGGGAGGGGATGGAGAGGTGGAGGGGGAAGCAGATTAGGAGGGGTGTGGCGTTCGCGGGGGCGTGGATTGTTACTGTGGTGGGGCTTTGGGGTGATGGGATGGCTGTCTATTGAAAGCGAAATGGGGAGTTACCCGATGGAGAACGGGAATCATGAAGGAGGTGTGGTATGAAAAGGGGCTTTTAGCAGTGGAGTTGGAGTAAAGCAAGTGTTGAGAATTGTCTGCGCAGTACTCTACTTGATCTTGCATAGTAGTATCGACATCTCTACTATCACGATGCACATTATGCATGCACGCTGTTCATAATGCGTCTAAATGGTCGTCTCATCTATCTCAACTGCTAGGCACGCTCATTTTCGGCGCCATTCTCTCTGTTATCCCTTTGCTTTCCTCCATCCTCTTCATCTTCACGGCTCTTATAGCCCAAGAACATCTTCAGCATCGCTAGATCATAGCTAGCTTTCATTGCTCCGGCTATCAAGAATGCGATCCAGAACTTGCCCATCCCAGCGAGCCAACCTGTCATAAATGGACCACCACTCTGGCTGAGAGTCTTTACCACGTTCACGACGCCCATCAATGCAGTCCTTTCGCTGGGAAGGACCGCTGCCGAAAGAAAAGCCTGGCGTGGTGCCTGATCCATGCTTTGCATGGACGACCGCAAAATGAGGAAAACCATTGCTAGCCATCCATAGCTTGGCAGTGGTATCAGCGCTAAGAATATTGCTGAAGGCAAATGCGTGAACACCATGGTCTTGACAAGACCGATTCGCTTGGAGAGTGAAGATGCCGCGAGATTCGAGATCGCGGAGACGATGTTGGTGACGAAGAAAAGCGTTCCGAGCTGGCCTTCTGGCATTTGGAATTTCCGATTGAAGAAGTAGGTGATCCACGAGAGGGGGACAAGACCCGAGGCTAGAGAGTCCACTGCGAACAGGAGGCAGAGCTTGATGAGCGTTGTGCGCGATTCCGCAGATATCGCAGGCCAAATGGACCTCCTTTTCATCTCCGGAAGTGGTGTGGCCAGCTTCGCCCTAGGCGTCTCTTCCACGCCTCTCGATGCCTTATCCCCATGATCATACTCGTCTTCCGAATCTGAAAGAAGACCCTCGGCTTCAACACTATCCAATTGCACGACTTCCTGGTATTCCTGCTTCGGTGGCTCCGGCTCGCACTTGTCGCTCAGCAGAAATGAGAGCAAAAGCTTCACAACGCCAAGGACCGCGTATATACCATATACAAATCGATAGGCTTGTATTTCGGATAGATTACCAGGAGCAAGAAGGCTTTGCACAACCCACCCGCAGACAATCGTCCCACATGCTGTTCCAGCGCTGCCAAGCAGTGTATACCAAGCGAATATGTCGCTTCTGATCTCTTTCGGTGTGAGCTGAGCGATGGTCGACTCTTCGATTGCGCGGAATGGGCCGATCTCGTTCCCACTGATAGAGGATCAGTACCGCTGTGCATCTTTAGGCAGGAGTCATACCTCGGACTTATCACGCCAATTATGCTTGCGGTCACAAGGACCCAGTAATTTCCACTCAACGCAAAAACCACGCCGCTTACACTCATCAGGACAGCCCCCAGCACTAGTATCCTTCTTCTACCCAAGCCATCTGCCACTAGCGTAAGAAGGAAGCTAATTACCACATCCCCGAGCAGTGTCAAGGTCATAAATAACCCAATACGGGCATCTGAGCTTCCTAGAGAAGAGAGGTAGAGGGCCAGTATGAGGGTCGAGGCGCCATAGGCAGATAGCCTTACGAAACGCTGCAGGCAGAGGAGTTTAGTGTCGCGTGATGAGTGCAGGATAGAGTAGACGCCCAGTTCTTCGAGGACGCGAGAGCAAAAGGTCACTGCCGTCTTGGCCGCCATGTTGAGAGAAGATCTATTCTACCACCTGATATGGAAGCATCAGCGTCTATATCTAATATCCATAGTCCATAAGCAAGTCAGTCAAGGCAAAAAATACGTCTGGTGAGTGACGATTTGTGCTATCGCCAAGCCATTCGGACCTCGCTTCGGCCGAGCAAGTCGGATATGTGCCGGACGCATGATCAACATCTTTTGACAGCTGCCTGCAGACATGGTGGCTCAGGCGTTGAGGGTATAAAGTAATCATCAAGCATTAGACATCCATGGATTTTCCGGAGGTATTGTTTCTCTTTGCCAAGCCGTTAGTCCAAGTCGGTCAATTGCCCTATTAACGCCTAATGAGGCAAGTGGCCCTAATTGCTTCACCCCCAGCTGATTCACATGTAAACAGTCTTTTCATCACTGGAATCTGAGCCAGAGTGGGCTTGCGATTCCATCTCCGGAGTCCAAGCTACGTTGGGCTTGCTTTGAACCTCATATATAACCTCGTAGGAACAGAAAGTATTTCCAGAGATTGGTCAAATGATCTCGAATCAATCCATTTCAACGTAATCAATTGGGTGCAATCATGAGAAGCCTCCAATCCCACTATCCAAGGCCAAGACTTCCGTTGCTAGCCGCATTCCACCTTTGTTATAACATGGCTAATATGATTGACGTGGACGGTGAGCCTACGGTGATCGAAATCAGTGTTAGGCCTTCTCGAAGCATGTAGCAGTGAACCAACCTGGTCTTGACTCGCCAACAATTATTCCAGTGGCTTTTGATTTGATGCGGTATGGGGAGATCTGATATCTTGACTGTCTGAAAAATGGTGTCAACACCAGTTGCTCAGATGGATGCACAGATGTTTCTCACGTTCTCGCCTTCTTCCTCGTTCTTTTTCAAGAGTCTTTTGCCTACAAGTACTTTCTCCCATTCTCCAATGGGAGGCACACTCATGTTGAATGGGTCATCGCAGCAGTCGTAGTAGAGGTCTGGAAAGCCCGTGGTCTGCGCCTTTTGCTTGATTTCAAGCTCACCTGGTGTGAGTACCCGTTCTTCTATCATTATACTACGGAAAAAGTTCGTTTTAAGGTAATGGATGAACGTCTACGAGTATAGGTCTGCGGAGATATGATGGATGATGGGGTGTGGCAAACATCAGGCTCAAGTCAGGCGCAAGGGGGCTTTGCTGATTCTGGAAACCCATCTATTGCTCCATCCTAAGTAGCCTTACAAGGCATTCCAAGTCCCTTTCGAGATGCTTCATCCATCCGTGCTTTCCCAACGGTCTCTGACTAGGCCATGGTCGAGATTCCTCGCTTGTGGCCACTACTCTTAGAAGGCCTTACAGATAAACGCCGAAGTTCGCTCGATGCCGATCTCCGAGAGTCAAGATTTGTTTTTGGGGGAGATGGGGTGGGGGGTGTCCAAGGGAGTATCAGGCTCCGGGCGTTACCAACAGTTGGATAATATACCAGTCGTGGCCAGATGAGAAACGTAAGTAAGGTGGGTATTGGCGCTCAAGAAAGCTTGATCAGATACGCCTCTGGCACGTCGTCCACGAGGTGCCGGTGATTGTAGCCGTCATGGTTGGCGAAGCAGCGCTTTCGGCCCTGTGTCACTAGCAAATCCTCCATTGTGGGGTTTCCTGCTGCGGCTACGCCATGAACCCTTTGACAACAGTCATGTTCAGTATGTCCGAGCCATTGAGAGTCACTTCGAAGCCAGGCAGCAGCCGCAACGTTCTTGTGGGCGCTGGCCGCGCCAAAATATACGACGTTTCATGTCTCCATTTGACGCTCCTGTGCAACTATCTTCGCCTGATAGATCTATCTCAATGGCTATGGCTGGTCACACAGAATCCATCCAACGATACTTCCCAGGTATTCGACTTGGTCATAGATTTCGAAGCACGTTTCAAGCATTTTTCCTCAGCACCTGCGAATACCTCATTGATCTTTGCACATCTGAAATTTCGTGGACAGCTGTAACGTCACGATTCTACGACGCTGAAAGCTGGAAATCGTCCCATGACAGCAACAATGACTCTTCCTTCTTTCAAATATCAGGTGGTGTAGCCGGGACTATGTGGCCTTTCTTTTGCGAAATATGTATAGCTTGCAAAGACCCCCAATGTTTCCCGGCTTACTATATCATTTGCTGTTACATTTTTAATGCAATTTCTTACTTCACACATATACAAGATGTATTACCTACACATCCCGTTTTTTGCAATTTTCCTAGCAGCTTTCGTCTGCGCCGACCCTACATATTACACTATCTGGCCAAGGAATAGCCCCGACCTGGACACCAACAAGGGTGTTGCCAACGCTCTCGACAGCCAAGGGATTAGCAAAATGCTGGACTTATAGGCCTCGGAGAGCGCAACGCTTGAGATTCCTTTCTGGTACGCCCCTTTGATAATTGATCAGTTGACATTTTTCCAAAAGCGCGACGGTGTGAGTACTGTCCTGATTCTTCCTTGCCATACATCAGCCTGTTCGGGTCTTGCAGGCCTGGTATCGGGATAAGTGGGAGTCTTGAATGGCTGTGCAGTCGACTCGAAAACACAATACCCTCATCTTAAGCAGAATATAGGCCATTCAAACCTGATCATGAGCCTGAGATTGGGGAACCGCGAGTCAACATTTGACCCATTGTCTCCAAAGCCTTCCGCGCCCTCTAGGCCGCCTAGCTAGTTGATACAGCTGTTCGGATTGCGGAAGGCTTTTCGTGTCCTTATGATCCCGACTACGAAATTTACTTCAATGCCCTCAATGCAGCGCACGCATATCTCCTCAACGCATTCATCAAGACCGGCATAGTCCTTCCCGTTGTGTCCGCTGGTCAAGACCACAGTAAGCCATTTCAAGGCTTTCGAATGGCGATGACTGATTAGAAGTTAGAAATCCTCAGTATCTCCAGCAGTACTCGGAGAAACCATCGATCTGCTGATAATTGTCGGTGGTGTGGGATTTGACGGGACTCCATATCAAGGAGGTTTTATCGCAGATTGGGTGAAGATTTACGCACCTGCAGAGGGTATGACATGCGCCTCATAAGACCGTCCAGACGACCAGGCCAAGAATGCTCCTGGCACGTTTAGCGGTACGTTCCCGGAATCGTGGATCCATATCAATTGAGCTGACTAGAGATTAGCAGCGACCGCCATGATAGCGGGCGTGCTCGCAGACTTCATGAACGATGGCCTCTCGCCAGCTGACATTCGGGACAAGTTGTACAGTATCACCCATTCCCGGGTCAATGGAGGGCGAAATGTCCTGTACAATGGTGAAGAGACTCCCGGGGTGCTTACTCCAGCAAGCTCCTTGCCTGGAGTTGCTGGGGGAAAGCCTCCATCTTGAAGTCGCGTAGGACCCGAAGGGTAAGCTGGCAGCAGATTTAATGGAACCGAAAAAAAAACTCGAGCGGCGTTCGAAGTGAGATTTTCAGCAAGTATGTAGAATAACCTAGGATCCCGCAACAACGTAATAATTCACTTCCTTTGTCTTTCTGTCCCGATCTCCATTCGTCAATGACGCCCCTTTCACGAACACTAGGTGACTGTGCTGAGCGTTGCGACTGAGGTCGACGACGGCTTCCGTTCAAGCCCCGTAGTAGCGTGGTGGAAGCTATCAGTAGGAACGGGGCTCCATGAGTGACCCAATACGTGCACAGAAAAGGTATCCAAACTAGACATATCATCCTCTTCACCGAAGGAATTTCCTCCCAGAAAGCATGATTTACATATACAACATCGAAGTGCCTCCAATCTCTTCGCGATTCGAAGCGCGAAATAGAAAATGGCTATCCGTCTTGACAGATGCCTTGGAGAATGACAGTTGAGGCGGAAATTTGGGGCTAGTACGGAGTGTTTAGCCGAACTATCGCCGTCGAATAAGTAAGGTAAAACGAATCCAGCCGTGCTTTACCACGACCTCCCCACCTGCACCTTGATCATTATGGCAGCTCACTCCCTCCTCTCCACTCACGCCTCCTCCGACTCAGGCCTCCGCATCCACCTCCACCCTCTCATCCTCCTCACCATCTCCGACTACATAACGCGGCACACCCTCCGTAACTTCCAGAAGCCCATAGTTGGTACTCTCCTCGGACGGCAAAATGGGCGAGACATCAGTCTTGAACACGCTTTTGAGTGTGAAGTCATAGAAAACAATGGCGGGATAGTATTACACGAAGCTTGGTTCAAGGATCGATTGCAGCAGTACAAGGATGTACACCAGCAGCCACTACTGGAGCTGATGGGATGGTTCACTACAGCTCCTGTTACCGGGCCCGAGGCGGTGCATGTCGGAATACACCAGCAGGTGTTGCATACGTACAACGAGACCGCCGTTCTTTTGGCATTCCATCCTTCAAGTGTGTTGGAAGGAGCAGCTGTTGGGGGCAAGCTTCCTCTGACGATCTATGAGAGTGTTTACGAGACTAGCGAAGGTGGAGATAGGAGAATGGACATTGACGGGCAAGATGCACCTCTTGAGATTAAGTTCCGAGAGCTGCCCTACAGTGTTGAGACAGAGGAAGCGGAGATGATCAGTGTAGACTTTGTGGCTAGAGGTGGAGGCAACGCTACGGCTGTTGATGGAACAGTGAAGAAGGGTGCGAAAGGCCAGGCTAGTCAGACGCCTGTTGGTGAGATTGATTCCAAAGGCAAAGCACCAGCGAAGGAGAGCAAAGTGGTGGAGGATTCCTCGATATTGTCTGGTGAGGATGAAGAACGTATGCTGTCACCAGTATCCTGAATACCATGCTATTGCTAACCTCAAGACAGTAATCGCCTCCCTTACCGCTCGTGCCAATGCGGTCAAGATGCTCCACACACGCATACGCCTTCTAAAATCATACCTCAACTCGCTTCCGCTCTCATACCTCACCACGCCCCCACCTCCCGAAACAACAGGTGGTAACGCAACACCACCTCACGCAGATACTTCAACATCGACTCCTGAAATCAACCACCGTCTCCTCCGATCAATACTCGCTCTTCTCTCACGCCTACCCCTCCTGCTACCACCCTCTCATCTTCACAACTTCCAACAAGAAACACTGGCAGAAAAAGCAGACGTCGAGCTGGTGGCGCTGCTAGGCAGTATGGGGAAAAGTGTCAAAGAAGCTCGAGAGATGGGGAGGAAATTCGGAGTGGTAGATAGTGTGAGATCACAAGGGAAGAAGAGCCTCATGAACATGTCTGGGATGTCGGATGATGTATGGGGCAGCGAGGGCATTGGTGGTAGCCAGGACCTGATGGATGGGGCTATGTGATATGAGAGGACCAGATGATGCCATACGGATGATGATAATGAAAACGAAACGTGGAGGTCTAGGAACCTGTGGTCTCATTGCTTGCATTCACGGGTAGCAAGCCGTATTGACAGCGGCATAGCGTAGGGGTGCGAAATTTCTGCCTATCTAGCAGAAAAATGATGATAACAAATCGTGGATTCACCTACCTTTAGGTATGATATCTTTATTGCCAGTTTGAACTCATACTTCGATTCGACGAAAGCGCCTTACAACCCCAGCCTGCGTGCCTCAATTTCGATCAATACATATCATCTCTCTCATTACAAATCTTGCACTCATCGCTCGCACCTAAAGTCCAGCTCACTTGCTACAACCCACCAGAACACGCACCACCCTTTCGTCAGACAATAAGTTGGGGCTTCAATCGCGCCTTTTGCCATTTCAGGATCCAAAGACAGCCAGGAAGAAGGAGAAATAAATCATGTTCACAACCCCGAAAAGGTCCAGCACCGCTGCTCTGTCGAATGTCCTCGCCAACAGCTACTCATATCGAAGAGCTAGAAGGCCAAAGGTGGCCAAAAGGTGTCAACTATATACAACCATTTCCAGGGTCCAGAGTCCAGAGGTGGTGGAGTCGAGCATAGACGTCTATCCTTAGACTTAGCGCCTCGATATTGGTCTAAATAGGGAAAGTGGTTCATCGTTATGTTGTGACGACTGCCTTTACGGTGCTAGGATGGGTGGCGAATATCAGATTGTTGTTGCTGACATTAAGGCCTTGGTGCGAAGAAGGAGCTGCAACAGGTCCAGTGGTGCTGGGTATGGAGATTGCGGCAGTGTGCTTAAACAGTGAGCTTGAACGCGAGACTACACTCCTCCCGTCATTCACGGTAGCAATATGATCTGTTGATTTATATTATCCATTAGCTAGCTAATGCTGGTACATACATGCAGAAGCACAGCAACTAGGCTATGCCGCTCACCAAGATAGCAAGACCGTAGCAATCAACAACACCGCCGGCCCAAGAACAACCCAATGCCCTCCAAGTCGCCTAGCATCGCCTTTCTTCTCGCTACCAGATCCAGCCCCAGGCTTATCGTGGTTCCCCACCCCAGGAAACAAATGACTTTGATTAGCATCGATGACGATATAATCATGTATCAACGCTGTCCCATTGATCACACTATAGTACTGATCATCTGTACAAGTCGTGTCAAGCGCTAGTATATAGCACTGCGAAATTGGACTCCCCAAATCCTGGTTCTTGACCTCGAATGTTGTGCTCGAGCCCGTGGTGCTATAGTTCGAATTGTTACTCGTAGCAACAGTGCCAGTAGCGATATCCATCCCGAATATCGCACGGTGGAAGATCTGATAGGCGGTTTCGGGTTGATAGGCTGGGACCTCGTGACCGGCTTGGAACACACGGCTGAAGCTGAAATTGCCGTGTTGACGGACTTGGCCTCCTACGTAAGAAGAATTGACGGAGATATTGGTGTAGCCAGCTGCAGCGAATTCTTTGGCTTGGCTGTAGGGAACATTGAGGGAGACGTTTTCACCGCCGATCCAGTTGCAGATCCAGTCCCGGTCTCCATAGATCAGGGCGACTTTGATGCCATTGTCAAGGATGTAAGCGAGATCGTCGAGATAGCCACCGCGGATGCCGGTACGGGGCCAGTCCCCTGTGGAGCCGAAGGCCTCGTAGACACCGTTAGAAGACTGTGTGTAGTTGACAGGAACACCCAAGGCGGCTTGCACCCAGGCGCTGTTGAGATAACCCTGGTAGTAGTTTGGTGGGAAAGGACTGGGATTGATGGCTGCAATGTCGTAGACGTCTCGTCCCGAGTTTTGTTCGTAGACGCTTTCGATGAATTCCACACAGTAATGGTTAGCGGCCTCGCAAGCTAAGTTGACCGTGTCATTGTTCCCGATAAAATTTGGGTCCCCCTCGGCGGCAAGAGTCCTGCAATTTAGTATACGGTCTCTGCAGCCGATGTTGGGCCTATTGAAATTGTCGACACCTACTTGGTACAAAGTTTCGTTGATTGTTTGTATGCCATAGGTGTTGTTGTATGCCATTGTCAGAGAAGCAAGTTCCTGAGTCAAGAGATCCACGCAGCCATTGATGATGCCGAGAGTGTCAAGATGGATGACAAACGTATCCCCGGTCTGGCTGATCGAATTGTTGGCAATACGCATGTTCTGCTCCTCGAAGAAAGCGGTGAAAGCAGGTCCGAAGCGTCCACCGTAAGATTCAGTGAAGATGGAGATCGCGTCATTGTTTGGCTTATAGTCCGGGAATTCCTGGAACCACGTCTGGGCAAAGTGCCAGAGGGCTCGCGCAGCATTCTCGGTAGAATTTGACGAGTTGCTAGGACTCTGACTTGGGAATGTTCCTACTTGGAAGGTATTGTTTGTTTTTGGTACTTCCCCTTCGAATGATGTAAGAGTCCCACCCCTACATATAGTCCTGATGTCAGCATCTGTAGATGGAGTGCGAAGAAGACCTGTTCCAGGAGGGCACTTAGACAAGACACTCTCATATAATGCCCAATGCGCAAGATCAATGTTAAGGGGTGATGAAGTACTCCGAAATTACTCACGTTTGATCCAACGTCATGTTCACCAGAATATCCCACGAGAACCCAGTCTGGTCCGGCTGGTCAATATACAGCATGTTGACTTCATTGTTGAAAGACCACGGATTCAGATACGTCGAGTTCGAGTCGTCATTAACCATGCAAGGTCCATTTTCTTGCAACGCTCCCAGCATCGACGATGATCCAGGCCCACCATTCATCCAGATCGAGAGCGGGGCATTTGCTGGATCTTTGCGAGACTCGAAGAACCAGAAGAAAGTGTTGATGGCGTAGTCTTGGGTTTCGTCAACGTCTGCGAGGGTTCCTGGAGGTAAATGCACGTAGCCTGAGTAGGATTTGACTCCGGGTGTGGTTTCACATATTCCGGGCTTGTGGAGAGATCATTAGCTACGGCCAAAGAATCAAACTCGCAGAGATGTTGTGTTTGAAAGCTCCAAGCCATACGAATATGCAGATGATGAGAATGCACGAGGCCGTTGCTCGCCAAATGAGGACAAGCGCATCGCGAATAGAGAATCTGACAGGTCCATGCTTCTCTATTGGCTGCACAAACGTACCTCTTTGTAGGATATCGTGATATCGCTATTGTACTTAGATTTGATGGTAGTGACACCCTGCGGCGTAGGCGGAAACTGGGCAACAGCAAAGGCAAGCAATCCAATGCTCGTTGTTGCCGCTAAAATGTAACCCATCTTGATCCCCATCTTGAACGCGGTGTTGATAGGGATGTAAATGCGGAATTGTCAACAAAAGAGCATGGTGAAAGATTCAACGAAATTTAGGGCGATCTAATATTTACATAACACTCAGCTCATGTACATTGCAGCGCTGCGCCTCATGTGGAAGTGAAGTATCACACGCTGCCGTTGGTGGCATTCACTCCGCCGGCGGCTCCCTGCATTGAGCATGGGCAGTGTCAGCCTGATGTTTGATCCTTCGGTACTTTGCCTCCAATCTACTTGTATTTATAGTGGGAGGAATAGGATGTTGTGAATGTCTCACAACGCGCTTTTATCAGGTAGCGTTGAAAGCATATAAGCATTTCCAGTACACGTACTGTAAGAAGATTAATGATGCTCGGAGTCATAGGAATCGAGGCTGGAGGGAAGGTGCCTGGAGCTCCGGCCCGAAAGACCCTAATTTTAGGCCGGTTGGGGGGGCTTTCCTTTCGGGGGTCGTCCCCCCCCATTGGTGCCACTCCTATGGGATTGGCTTCCAATCATGGATGTCAATTTTTGAGCATATGAAGGACTGCGCCATGGTCAGGGCTCTGGTCTGTCCGTATTGCTAAATCTAGCTGCAAAGGCATTGGGTATCGATCGCGATGATAGCAAAACCATATGGGAGAGAGCCAAAGCCAAACGCAAAACATCCGCTTAAACAAAGCAAATATTCCTCCTTTAGTATGGTACCATACCAGAGTTCGACCACCAAAATGTAGCAAGCGTCTAGTTCATCTCCACACGCAAAAGGTAACGCAACTTCACTTGCCCAACGTCATACACGATGTACTCCTAGAAGGCGGTTAGTCTTATGGTAGTAGCACCAGTAGCCTAAGAGACAATTACTAACATTATACTGTAGATAGCTGCTGCTGTATTTTGTAGGTCCAGGCTCTCGCTGCGTGTCAGGCTTTTCGGGAATGTCAGCATATAATCAGACTCATGGAGTGGTAATAAGACATACCATGATGACACCAGAGAGGTTTTCGTGAACGCAAGACGCATCCTTCCAGCCTCGAGGTCCCGTCGCGCCCTTCCCCCATGTAGCTATGCAGCCTCGTTCTTTTGCCATCTGCGCGGCACTGGGGTCACCGCCAAACTCCATCTCGAGCACCGGATTGCCTAATTCGACCTCACAAAGCAGTAGCAAGCCCGTATTACCTGACGTATTCGAGTGGCAGTAGTTCGCGGATTTGGAACTGATATCGGCTAGTCACCCAAAATCAGTCAGTATTCGTAGTATACTAGTGTAAACCGTGGAGACATACCAAGGTAGACTCCCTTTCCAAAGGCATAGCCGCTGACGGGGGCCTCAGGCGGAGCGATGCGAAGGCCTTGAGAGAGTATACCGCCATAGTTCGTAGTTCGGGAACCATGCCATAGTAGGCGGCGGTTACTCTTCTCAACCTTTATGAAACGGTCTTCTTCGCCGCTCCGCTCAATACGAAAAATGTCTTGAACCTGGGCATGTTCCCGTCAGTTTGGTCAAGATTTTGGGTAAGATACCGGTTTACTTACCCGGAATTGAATAGCATGCGTAGATCCGTGGGACTTAACTAGGTATTCTTCCAGCAAAGTGAACTCTTCTGAGAGCGTGTTCACTACTCATTATTAGCAATTGTCTCTCTTCAAGAGTAACACGCTATACGTGGTGTCATCTCCTGCAAGCCAAGACCCGCAAATTGACGGTCCAAAGCATGCATTCCAGTGTCACCTTGCCCATCCTTCATAATGGTAGTCGCGATTTCCATGTCACCCAAAGACTCCAAAAGGGTAACTTCCCGTTGTAGGGCTTCATTGCTAGTGATGATTGGCGGACGTTGACGGCCAAAACTGTGCGGAATAATGGTATAGTACGAATCACTGATGGCTTCCACGGCTTGTACAAACGTCGAATTGTGCTTTCGGAAGGCAAGAGCCGGGTCGGCTGGTCATGAGAACGGGTTAGCACCCCATGTCTCAGTGAAAAACATGGTCAGGTGCCCATGAGTGACATACCAAGCAGCTCTCCCAAATCCCTAAGAGCCTCAAGTCCATGCTGCAAAGTACGTTTGCTCAATTGTCTGGCACAACTTACGTTTAGCTAGCCTTCATCGGGATAGCGACTGGTTTGCCAGCCACGTGGTGAGAGCAGAGATGCAGGGTAAGATTCCATCAATGTACATACCCCAGAGGCAGCTTATTGGCGTCATAGTTCATTTCAGTCATCGTCTCAGCAAAAAAGTGTTGATTGAAAATCAATTCCATCAGACGCTGGACCGATTTCGGGAGGGAACTCTCCGCCCGCTTGACAGGTGACATGGTAGCAGTCCTGGACTTTGGGGCTCTCTGTGAGGTATCAAAAAACAATTCGGTGCCTTCATGGCCAACTTACCACTGTTTTACCCTCGTCATCGCTCGAGTCCTCCTCATATTTGCGCTCAATAAAGGTATACTTGGGCTTCTTGGTATGCGTCGGAGTGGGGTCGAATCGCTGTTCCCATCCCAAACCGGATTTGTCTTTGAATTTTGAATTGAAGACCGTCAGTGCGTTACCCAAATTGCCATCTCCAAGTATGGCATTGGCCCCGTACTCGCCGACTCTACCCCAGCGAGTCCACGTCTTATAGTCGCCGAATGGAGACACGAGGAGCTGAATGCGGTAGAATTTGTTGGAATTTGCCCTGGAATTGGTCTGATTTAGAGCAGCGTCGTATATGGTTCCGTCGTCGTCAATGAAGACGCGGTACGCTGTTTCGGGCCAGAAGCGTTAGCTACCCAGGCATGGTACAAGTGTAGGGTAGGAAGCCCTACCACCGAGCGAACACGTCTCATCCAATGGAATGCGAAGCGACTTTGACTTGGCCTTGTTCCCATCCTTTGGCTTCTTTGTCATGGGTACGTCCCCATCCGTGGTAGGGATTTGCGCAGGCGTGATGCTTCGTGCGCGCTTTTTGCCTTTGCTGGCCGGGTTGATTAGCGCTTTTGTGACTGAGAAGGTAGCTTCGCTAGCTTTCGAATGGTTGTTGGTTGAGTTTGTGAGCCACTCGATGCTGACGATCTTGAGGTCTGAGACCCCCCCAGCTTGCTGGACTACAGGCGACAAGCAAAATGTTAGCAACGCAGCTCCGGCAGAGTATCTTCGAAAACGCTGATTTGAAGGGTGAGAGGTCCAACCTTTGGCACTGTTTTTCTCAACATCCGCGGCACTCGCAACAAGGTGCGTTACCCCATGGACGACCTTCGTGCTATGCTTTCCACCATTCGCCTTGATCGACGCGGCAATGTTCGCTGAAACATGTCAGCCAATGCTGGATAAGATACCACTAAATTGTCAAACGCCAGCCTCAACAGCCAATCAAATCACGTTTCTCAGGGCTCATCTATTGCTCACCATGAGTATCTTCGAATTTGCCTGTCAAGGCAATGATACATCCTTCTAGGGTTGCTGCCATACTCGAGAGGGGGTGTGGGCTTCAAGCGAGTGTCAATTGAGAAAATCTTTTTGGGAAATGAAATTGAATGTTGTTGTTTTGGGCGGGAGATAGCCGCGCTAGGCTTCAATAGCTTGGCATTTCAGATTTGAGACATCACAGAGGCAAAGTCCAAGGCATTTTGCGCAAGGTGCAATTGGCACGCTATCGTCAATTCCTAACAGAGGTTTGTTAGAATATGCAACACACTGTACCGTCTATGAAGAATCCTCCTCTGCTTTTACACGCTGTAGAGTGTGAGACGTGGCCTCAAGCGGCATGCTGGGTATCGAATGAAACTCATCATCCTCATGTGCTCCGACCTTCATGTGTTCTTCGTTCTCCTTCCCCGTGAAAATAGCGAGGCTTCCACTTGAATCGTTATCCTCCATCTTAATCGGCGCCTCTGCTGGTCCCGCATTCTCTAAAGGCTCTGTTGGCGTCCCATGCGAGTAGTCTGATCCACTCATTGATACTTCATCGAAGCCATCTTTCCCTGGTGAGATACGTTCTGTGTCTTGGTGCGAAGTGAGGTGAACTTCATCAAGTTTTTCTTCGAGGGCTTTATCTTGGGATAGAGAGAGTTGGAGAGTTTGTGTTTCACAGTCTGGGTGGTCCTCAGACGGGCGTGTGAGATTGATGCCCAAGCATTGAGAGTGATGCTCGTTAACGCTAGGACTTTGCGGGGGGTCAAGACCCGCACTTCTCGGTCCTGAATTGCGATAAGGGTTTCTAGGTGGTAGAGCAGGTGGTATCCTCTTTGGTATAGAGACCAGCTTCGCCTTCTGAATCACTGGCATTTCCTGCACATGGTCTTGATGACCAGCGTGCTCTTGCCCAGCTTCCTCGCCCTCGACTGCTTCTGCTAGGTTCTCAGACGTTTTCTTGGCTGGGCTATGATTCCTTTCTTCCTGCGGCGAATCTGCAGGCCTTGGCGAATCAATTCCCTGTTCCGTCTGTGTGCCGCGGTCGGTACTAGCGATGCTCAATCCACCACTGTCTCGCTTCGAAAGCCGCCTTGACGTCCTGTTGGAACTCGCAAATATCGGGCTCGAAGGCGACGGGTGGTATACAAAAGCTTCGCTGCTTGGTCGGCCAATGGCGCCAGTCTCGGTGATCTCCTTGATTTCCATGCCTTCCTGCTGCAAGGCATGGACACCGTATGGGTCCGGATCATCATCAGCTGGGGGCAGACCGAAGCCTGATCCTGGGTCTTCGACAACTTCGAAGTCTCCTGGTGTAGGCTCAGCGTTGGGCAATTGGTTTTCGTCGACCGTGTCCCCTTGGGCCGCCTTTATCGTAGCCGTTAACGTTCGAGTCTCGTAGGGCACGTATCTGACTTTTCCAGCGAGAATATCGGCGACACTCAGCTTCTCCCCGTAGAATCTCTCGTTCTCATCTCCCCTCTCGATGATCACCGTGCCATCTATCTGCACTCCAGCGTAGAAGCCCCGACTCTTCAGATAATTGAACACCGGCGCCTGTCTCTTGTGCAATTCCGTCTCCAGTATTCCACCCATACCCACAGGCCCTGCCACAGCGCTAATTTCCCCTCCTAGTGTAGCTCGTAGTTTCGTGAATGCCTGCAATGCCTTCTCCGTATTGATGACCACTACGCAGTCGTAGATGTCTACCCCCACCAGGAAGCCCAGGCCAGCAGTATGTAGAAGTATTCCAGACGGCGGTGACCAGGTACCATCCTCCTTCCTGGCAACAAGGATCCCACTGCCTCCAGCTCCACTAACCCACAGTCCAGTCCTCATGGTAGTAAAGATAGCCAACCCCTTGGCGTTCTTAATCACCTGCGTAGGTATCTTCTTGATAACCTTCTGCTTCCCACTCGGCTTATCCCCCGAAGCCTCATGCGCCTCTTGCTCGACATAGAATCCATCTTTACAGAAGCTGCGCAAAATTCGTGCAGCCTTGTCTGACTCTTTATCAAGTGTGGTTGGCCAGAAGGCTTCGGAACCCAATTTGTTCGAGAGTTTGTTCACCGGCGCCCCAAGCTTGTCGACGAGGTTGTAGACTTTGTCGAAGCCTTGTTTCGATGTCGTCTTGGTTGTGGACCAGCTGGGCAGGGCAGGAAGAGTGATCGGCATCTTGTTGGTTGCTTGGCGAGTTTCAGAGTCACATGCGACTTTCGGTCAATTGCATCACATGGTGCTCTCCAGCATGATGAACTCACAGCTACTCCATGAGTGAGTGTCCATCAGCCTCGAGGACGACAGAAAATCCAAAAAGCTGACAAATTTGCTTTGGCAAATTACTTTACGGCCGATCTGCCGGGAGTCTGCAGTGTCAGCTCTCTCGGTGCCGCGCGGAAACCCCCCATTGATGATTACAACTCAGCCCCCATCAGCTTCAGGGTATTGTATTATTAGATGAAAAGGTTCTCCCTGGATGATATTGGGAACTTCTCTGGACACCCAGCATTGGAATTTGGACTTGTCCATTCTACCCTACACTATGCTATACAGCGCTATGTGAGCGTATTGTACGATACCCCGAATGTATCCCTCAGAAGTTCACACGCTTCCCTATAGTGTATCATAACTTCCGGATCAACGCTGAAAGGATACGGACTTTTATCAAATCCATGCCTCCTCTCCTTGATGATCACGACGTGGACCCTCTTGCCCAATTTCTTCAGTCGCTCCGCGAACACTTCGCCCTCTTGCAACAACATATCCCATTCGCAGAGATACATCGCTATATCATATGGTAGAGCCGATACCAATTCTTCGTCTGTGGCAGCGGCTGGAGAGGCGTAAGGGGACGACTTGTTGTCCAGCTCGGGCATATACGACTCATCGAAGAGATTGGTCAAAATTGGTGGGAGTGACTTGTCTGGTCGCACGCAACCGGCGCGGCGCTCATCGCGAGTGAGGCGAGCGTCGAGGCTGGGATACCATGCAATGATTGAGACTATCTCTGGTAGTTGAGGTGTGGGTCGTGAACCACTGGTGGACTTCGATTGATGCTCGTTCTTAATTGATTGTAGGTGCGTCTGCAGTCGCAATGGCATTGTGAAGGACATATTTCCGCCAGCTGAGAAGCCACTCAATGCTATCTTCTTCGGATCGAGACCAAACTCGTCTGCATTTGCGGCAAGGTATAGTAGAGCCTCAACCCCGTCCTCTACTGCCGTCGGAAATGGGAATTCGGGGGCTAGCCTGTATTCCACGCTTACACATATGGCGTCCACGTCTTTCAACACGACTGCTGCCCATCGCCCATCATCTGATGCGCTTCCCATGGTGAAGCCCCCACCATGAAGATTGACCACGATCGGGTATCTTCTCCCTTTACTTATTTGTAGAGCGTAGTCACCAGGAACGTAGAAGGCAAGTTGAAGAGTTGCTGGTCCAGTTCCACTCACAGCTGTGGTTGGAAAATGTCGAATGAAAGAAGGGGGGTTCGGTCTGGGATTGGGGAGGTTGTGAAAATAGAAACCTATCTGAATCAAGAAGCGCCAGACGCTTGCTTCGATTGACAGAAGCCATCGAGGGTGTGGGGTAGCACGAGTGGTTTGAGGGCTGGGTGCTGTCTTCGTGGACGCCGGGATAGACTCAGGTTGGCGATCCGCAGAAATAGGTTGGACACGGGTAGATATGCTGGAAATATCTGTCTTCGAAGTGGACATTCTGAGTGTCGAGTGGTCAAGACAGGGAATTCGAAGCCGTTGTGGACTTCCCCAGATTCATTGACACAATTAGACAGTCAAAAAAGATTTCTGACGACAATCTCTCCGTCCCGGACTGCTATTCGTTAGGAGATTTTACCTGTTGTAGTGGATTTATCGAATTCTACGTTCATACCCAACCGCGATCCCCGTAGTGAAGAGCCTCTTTCGAAAATTCGTTGAATCAACAAGCAGCGGTACATCTCAAACTAACTCACCCGAGAAACTACGCATTCCAACCTTTCGCTCGTCCCTGTTGTCATTAAAGATACCCGTCCACTCAGCAAGATTAAGCGTGTGGGAAAGAAGGGCCCTCTGGATGCTGACAAACACGGGAACCTGACCAATGAGGCGGTCGCAGAGAAAAACGTCCCGCTGTCAAATTCCGACTCCAGCAGCGGCCTCCTGAATGAGAACGGCGTGAACGGTGAACCATTGAGCAAGAACCAAGCTCGAAAGCAAGCGAAGAGAAAGGATGAGCACGCAAAGGAGGCTACGAATATACAACAAAAAGATGAGGCCAAATAGTATAGGAAAGAAGCGGACGAGAAAGCCGCCCAGCAAGAGCCCGAGTCGATCAGAGAGCGCTATGGCGACCTTCCACTGGTCCAATCACAGGAACGAAAAGGCGAGCAGCGTGTCCAGCTGAAATATGTCACGCTAGAATGTTGGCCAAGAGGTCACGTTTCGATGTCGAGTTCATGCCATTCGAAAGATGAGCGCCAAGTTGGCCTTTATCGTCTTCCAGCAGCAACTGGGCACAATGTAAGGCGTACTCCACCAGGAAAATGGAGTCATCTCAGCCCACATAGTGCAATGGGCTGAGCGAGTACTTACTGGCTCTATCGTCATTGTGAGAAGCAGAGTCAAGGAACCTGAGCAGCAGATCAAAGGCTGCACAAAGCATGACGTTGAGATAGCAATCGACAAACTTCACGTTGTGGCTAGGCGACCCGAGCAGGTCCCACATACGAAGACGAGGTGTCCAAGACCAAGGAGCTTGATGGCGGAGATGACACGAAAGCGAGCCATATCACTGACAGAGCGAGGTTGAACAACCGCATTCTCGATCTACGTACCTCCACCTCAAAAGCTTATCTTCCGCATTGACTCTGGGGTCTGCACTCTTTTTCGTCCGTACCATGACTCTCAAGGCTTCATCGAAGTACACACCAAAATTACAAGGAGGCGCCACTGAATCGGGGTCCAGCGTATTTCAGCTTGATTAATTTGGACGTCCTGCCTTCCTCGCACCGAGCCTCACTTGGCCAAACAGATTATTATTGCTGCAGACTACGGAAAGGTCTACGAAATCGGACCTGTCTTCCGTGCTGAGAACAGCAACACCCACACACATCTGACGGAATACACAGGTCTCGATCTTGAGATGGCTATTGAGGAGCACTATCACGAAGCTTTGGAGATGATTGATGCAATACTAAAACGCATCTACAAAGGCGTATACGAGCGGTTTGGCCAGGAATTGGCTGCGGTTAAGAGACATTTTCCACGTGAGGACTTGGTATGGTTGGAAGAAAAACCTAGGATACCGTTCAAGGGGGGCTTGCAAATGCTCGCAGATTCTGGATGGAAGGATGAGAATGGGTATCGTCCTTCGCCCTACAAAGATCTGCACACAAGGGATGAGATTCGCCTGGGAGAGCTTGTCAAGGGAAAGTATCACACTGACTACTATATTCTCGACAAGTTCCCTGCGGCAGCAAGGCCTTTCTTTACCATACCAGACCCTGAAGACCCAAAGATTACAAATTCGTTCGATCTATTCCTGCGAGGCCAAGAAATTTTGACTGGTGGTCAACATATCCACGATGCACACGTGTTGGAAGAGCAGGTGAAGGCGCAGGGGGTGGACCCATCGAGTATGGAAGACTACATGGATCCGCTACGCAGCTCCTCCACATGCGGGTGCAGGTATTGGACTGGAGAGATTCATCATGTTAATGCTGCAGTTGGGCAATATTCGCATCACTTCTCTTTTCCATCGCGATCCCAAGAGTCTGTCCGCGAAGGCGCGAGGTCCACAGCTTCGTCACCTCGAAGATAGCACCCTCAAACCACCTTAGGGCGAGTCGACATCTTCCAGCGATAAGCAACTACAATCCCTTGAGAACCTCATTGCTAATTACGGTGAGGCGTCGAACACATCGTGGACCGAAGATCGGAATCGTATATGGCGTCACAAAGAGACCGGTGCGGCAATTTCATGGGTTCCGGTGTATGGACACGCCATTCTGCCTGGTAACCCACTGTGCGACTCCAGCCAATATACAAAAGTGGCAAGAGCATTCCTGAATTGGCTAAATAAGAATGAGGATACGAAGCGCCTGGAGCCAATCTGGGTCCTGGTAGGCCATGAGTTCGAAGAAGTTTTGGGCGAAAGATTTGGTTGGAAAACCTTTACCTGTGCTGCCGAAACCCGAGTTGACGCGTCCAAAAACGACGCGGGAAAGGAGCACGACGTGGCTCGTAAGATACGGCACGCGGAAAAACAAGGCATCAAAATCAGAGAGTTGGAATAGGGCCAGGATATTCCAGACGATCTCAAGTCTGCCACTGATGTCCGGATAGATCAGTGGAAGAAGGGCAGGGACGGAAAGAAACAGGTCCATATAATGGAGATCACTCCCTGGCGTGATCCGGCTCATCGACGGTACTTCTTTGCCCAAGACAAAGAGGGCAAGGTTCATGCCATGGTGGTCCTCGCTCAATTGGCTGTACGCCGTGGCCATCAGGTCAAATTCACTCTAGACTTCCCTGGTGCTCCATACGGCACGATCGAGCACATAATCCTTTACGCCATTCACGCTGCAAAAGATTCAGGTACAACGTCACTCACGTTTGCTGGTGCCGCAACAAACGAATTTCACGCAGTGCATAACATGGGTGGTGTCAGGGTGCGGATGCTAGAGCATACATACCAGGCAATTGCGAAAGAATTCAAGCTCACGCAGAAGAGCGGTTTCAGACAAAAGCTTAGATCCGATCTACGTCTGCTATCCACCCCATGGACTGGGTGTGACTGGTGGCAGAGCCGTGGTAGGATTCTTCGAGTCTGACCATTGAAAAATGACTCGTCATAAACAGGTTTGGATCAGTAAAGAGGTTCGGAGTTGAAAAAGATACCATTGCAGAGCCCTGCATTTTCCTGTCATAATACTTAATTCGATTGTCCATAGAACTGCTCATCATAATCATGCAGGTATTACAAATCAAACCATGTCCGCTCGTCTCCTGCCCAAACAACAATGCATGCAGTACCGTCTCGCTCAAAGTAGGTATATATCACATCTCAAACCCTCCATTCTCTTACGAGCTAATCTCGATCCATCATCCTTCCACTTCTCATAGCGTACTGTCCCCTCTGCCTGCTGCTCGCCACTCCATACCTCCCTCCTCAGCTCTGACCAGTATTCCCAGTCCAAAGACCTCTTCCCCCAGCTCCTCGGTACCTTTATGAGTACGGAAGATGGGATCCCATATCTGATCCAAATTCACCAGCAACTCCGCCGCTTCCTCCGGCTTCCCCATCAGACGCCATCGCTCGATACCACGTTCGGTCTATTGCCGCAGCCTCCCATGGGTGATTCTACAATCTGCGTCGGACACAATCTCGAGCCGCGTTCCGTGATTGTCTGGGATTGGAGGGTTCACAGCGGCAGGATCCCGTGAATCTTTCAGGATGTGCTCGATGTCTGTGGCTGGGCGTCCAAGGAGGCTTCCCGCATCTCGGGAGATGAGCTAGGCTTGAGAAGGTGTCAAGGCGTGGGATTTGGGGTGGAAGAGGCCGTTGTGAGTTGCTCTTGCTGACCTACCTTTGCGCTTTGAGGTGGAAAGCGTCAAGAAGGATGCCGGTTCGGTGAGTGAATGCCACAGCCTCTTGCAAAGTTCAAATCAGGTCTAGTCCAAAACCATTGCATGCCCTGAAAACACTGCACGGATCAGCCCAAGGCTGTGACAGCTACTTGACAGGGTCGTTGTAGATCGACCACGAGGGTAATTTCACGTTTTCTATTCCGTGCGTGCAACGCTGTTTCATGTGCTACAGGTTTCACAACCCAATTCGACGTACGCAAGCTCTCTCACGTACCTTTGTGTCTCGAAACAACAAGGGTCTCATGTAAAGACATGGTCGAGATTGTTCCATCTCATTGGGATACCAATGAAACTGCTTTGTTCTAGATCCTGCAAGCTTGGCAGGCAGCCTGGTGGCGCGCGCGTTCCTTGGCCCGGCGGCTAGGACATGGCACCGCATTCAAATCCATCCACACCATCCAACCATGTTCGTGGAATCATTTTTGCCAGAAACAGGCTGTCGTTCGTGCATCATGAGTTGTCACACCGAATTTGGCTTTTGCCCAGGAGAGGCGGTGGCACATTGGTCGCAGTTTTACTAGTATTGGAACATGGATCGCAATTTCCATCCATCCCAGTTCCTGCCTAACCTATTTGCCTTGCCTTTTTCCTATATTTTCTCGAGGCGCATCTAGACTTCTCGTTCTCGGCAATCTCTCGTTCGTTGTCTCCTGTCATCAGCTGGGCTGAGATCGTTGTTGATGCTTTGATCTGAATAAGATTACTTTTCTTTTGTTCTTGAACGCCACTTCCTCCACCTCACCATTGCTTCGTTCCTTCTCACTCTCAAGTCCACGCTCACTCAAGAAATCACCTCAAGTCATTCATTCCCAACGTCAACACCGTGCTCATCTCACGCTAAGACAACAGCGAAAACACTCATTCAAGCATCAGTAGCTTCAGCTCCTCAGAAATCTCCACCAAGATCACTTTCATTCCGGGAAAAAGCCGTTGCAATGTTTTTCTCGTACCGAACCCTCGCCCTGGCGGCGCTCACCGTCTCTACCATCGCACAGCCGACAAAGCATCTCCACCAGCATCTGCACAGGCGCGACCTCGCAGACCTGCTCCACAAGCGTGTCGACTACAACGACCCAGCTCTTTACAATAATGTTAATTGGGCAAAAGTCGACTACACTGGTGGGGCCAAAGCCGCACAGCCACCAGCGGCTCCAGCTCCTGTCCAAGAGAAAGTTGCCGAAGCGCCTGCCAAATCGGCTGCTAAAGCCCCAGCTACCCCAGCTCCCGCACCAGCTGCGGCATCTACAAACAACAATGCGAACACCGGTGGAGGAAAGCGCGGTCTGGCATACAATCCAACGTCGCCAAATCTCAGCATCTTTAACAACTACGGCAAGATCACCTGGGGCTACAACTGGGATTCGGCCCCTGCAGGACTCCCTTCTCAATTCCAATACGTACCCACGCTCTTCAGCACCCTCCCCGTCCACACCGGCCAATGGGACGGTAACGTCAAGAACGCCATCCAGGGTTCAGGAACACACTACGTGATGTCCTTCAACGAACCCGACATGCCCGCCCCGCAAGCCGATATGACCGTCGCCGCAGCCGTCGCAGCATACAAGCAGTACATGGCCCCTTACGGCTCTGGCAACGTGAAGCTCGGCTCCCCTAGCGTCTCCAATGGTGTTGGCACGAATACGGCAAAAGGCCAGCCCATGGGTCTCGACTGGCTCAAGCCTTTCCTGCAGCAATGTACCGGCTGCCAGATCGATTTCGTGCCCGTGCATTGGTATGGATGCACCAATGGCTGCGCGGTCAAGGACGATGTTACGAGCTTCAAGGCACAGATTGGACAGGCAATCGAGGTTGCCAATGGGAGACCGGTCTGGATCACTGAGTTTCAATCGCTTGCCAATGGAGAAGGGTTCTTGACGGAAGTCCTGCCCTGGCTTGATGGGCAGGGGCAGATCGAGCGATATGCTTATTTTATGGTTGAGAGTGGGGTGCTTACGAATGGTAATGGGGTTAGTGCGTTGGGGCAGCATTATGGGAGTTCTTAGACGGATTTTTTCTGGGCGGGAATTTTGGGAGGAGATTTTGGGACTGGTATCTAACGTACTCTTCTTACCAGGAATGATGTTTATGATGAGAATGTTTTGGTGAGGTTGGAGGAACTCTGTCGTTACCATATTTTGGTCTTATACCCTTATATACATGCATCAATGCATCTTATTTATAGAATTTATAGCAATCATTTATTTTAGAAAATTCAGATACCCATCTGCCAACTGCTTCGGACATTCCTCTGTCAGCTGATGTCCGAAATCCAACTCCTCGTACCGCACATCCTCTGCAACATGCTCCATCTGCTTATGCATCTCCTTGCCAATGAATTTCTTACTACCAACCACCAGCACCGGACAGCTAAATTTTATCTTCGCAGAACATACTCCTCAACGCACCCGGCTGCGAATACTTCGATACGTATTCGTCGATTGCATCATTTGTTACTACCGACGGGTCGTAACATTTGTTCTTGATGAACCTTGGTTGGGCACGTTTCAGCCTATTCTTAGTCGTAATCACATCTCCTAGGATACAAAACCCGATTATAAGGGATCTTCCCTCTCCCTCCCTGCAACTAAAAACTCAGGTACGTCTCTCATAGAGTAGAACGCTACATACCACAGATGGGTTTCCGGCCTGTCCGCCTGGAAATGCGCCCAATCTTCAAGGCCGATGCCTGGGAGTAGCATTTCCTGAAATACGAGAGCGAGGACGCGGGAGGGATGGCGCGCTGTTACTTGATAGGCGGCAGCGGCGCCCCAGTCTTCGTCGATGATGTAGCCCATCTCGTGACCAAGATGAGTTAGTAGTTCGGCGACGTCGTCCGCGATGGTACCCATATCGTAGCCTGAGTCGGGGTGCGTGGAGTCCCCCACGCCGCGTAGGTCCGGGACTATGCAGGTGAAGTGGAGGTTTAGGTGCGTGAGCACTTTGCGCCAGTAGAAGGATGTTTTGGGTAACCGGGACGTTTAGTGTGAGGACGGAGAAGCTGTAAGGGGGACGGTACGCCATCCTGGAGTGGCAAAGCTGGTGCTGAGCCTGTTGTATAGTAGTGGAGGCGGACGGCGGTGGAAAGGCGGGCTCGGCCGTGAGTGACTGGTGCATTGGTGTGGTCGAGAATTGTTAGACCCATGGTGCCGGTACTTTTGTATGCCTCTCTTTCTTAGATGTGTACTATTGAATATGGCGTAAAGAATGGAGAAGATCTTGAGGTTCCCGATATATTTCGTCACTCGGACCACATCTCCGAGATCGGTTGCTATACCCGAACAGCGCGCCTCCGGGCGAAAGTCAAGGGCTAATGCAAGAGAACTTCCAGGTCACTGCAATTGAATAGATAGGCCTTTCAAGGTAGAGCCGCCACCAAATAGCTGAGACCACCGAGGGTGGTCATGGGTCAGCAGTCGGTTCGGGTCCTATCGCCGTTTCAATGGTCACCCAGTATGGCGGGCGAAGGAACGCAAACGGAGCACGTCTGGATGCTTCAATCGCTCAATACGATCCCTCTGGTTTTGCAAGCTTCCCGCAGGCTGCTCCACTTGATATTCCCCAAAGCGGCGGTTTCTTGGGTGCTTTTCGCGCGCAACACCTTTCGAACGTAGACCCCTTTCAGATTCGGAAACGCCTTACCTCTCTTGTTGACAAGACCCAAAAGGTCGTCTAAGAGCGCGTCCACATCTCCTGGTTGAAGACCGTCACGCGACTGCCCGGTAATCCTTAGTTTTTCAAGCGAGGCAGGCATGAATTGGCTTAGGTCCACAAGCCTGTATGGCGCCTTCGTCCGAGCCCGCGTTCTTTGCGATCTCGTTTCAAGTGGACGAAGCCTGACATCTTTCAGTGCCTTAAAACCACGGAGTTGAGGAAGCCTACGATTATATTCATACCAACTTAGGTCCAGAGTTTCGAGCGTTTGTGCGGCATTGTGTAGAAGGCCCTCTTCAACTTCATGAATGTCATCAATCCAGTAGAATCCAGATGTAAAAGACTTCAGGCTCTTTGTAGCCCCAAGGAAGGTCGCGACCTCAGACTTCTTCAATAACATCATGCTAAGATCAAGGTGTTGGACAACAGAGGAGCGCGGGTCAAATTCCCATTCATACGCTGGCTCTCGCTCCTGGCCATGGCCCCCGACCCCAACTTTCAGCGTCTTCAGAGCAGGCAAGGTAAATAAGGGCGCAAATTGTTGGACAGAAATGGCTATCAGATCGTGACCGTGGCGGCCCTCTAACCAATGATTCAGGTGGAAGTTTGCCAGTGACCCGAAATAGTGAGGACGCACCTCCTTCGGTATCAAGGCAGTCTGTCGAAATGTTCTACTGAGATAATGCACCAAGTCGTCCTCAAAACTCCATGATGGGCTGTGACAATTATCGGGTCCAGGTTCCGTGCCAAGAAAGCAATGAGCAATTTCAAAGGTCCATCGCTGCCTCTGGTGATTTGGTTCACCGAGGAAATTTCGGTATAATCCTGTGATAGTGCGTTCTCGCACAGCGTCTTCTCTTCACACCCGTAAGGTAACAGTGGGTTCTCATCCAGTGCATCAAAGAAGATTTGCGGATCATATGGCAAGCTTCTGTCTTCAATGTGATTATATCCGCCGTCTGGTTGATCGCCGCCGTCATAAAAGAGAAATCCCTCCAAGATTCGCGTTGGTTGTAGATTACCAGACGTTTGATATATCACGCGAACCGAGGATCAAGGAATACCTTCTTCAAATCCATAGGGAAAGTGAGAGAGAACCTGTCAGCGATCTCGTGATATATCTCTCGAATGTCTTTGAGTTGCTTGAGGAACTTTGGCGAGAGAGCATAATGTCGTTTGCAAAGCAAGGCGAAATCAACCAGACTTGACAGGTGGAGGTGAGAGAAGATTTCGAGAACGACCTCATTTGGGAGGTCGTTGTATTGGGCCATCATGAAATAACCTTGACCTAGCACTTCAGTGAGAGACTTTGATGGAAGAAGAAGACTGCGTGGTTGAAGTCAGGCAGTCGTGCCAAGACTCTATGATAGAGGACATTTCGGGAAGGACCGGCATGCCAAGGAATCCGCTGACCCTCATAGCGTGACACATTATTCAGTATTTGAAGCGGGATCGGTACACTTTTAAGCTCGAAATCTCAAAGTAAGAGAAAAATTAGTCAAAGTACCTCCCTCCCCCCCTGAATCCGAGATAAATCGGCAACGCTTCGGTCTGAGGCAATGCAGTCTATGGAAAAGTTACAGAATAAAGCTAAATGTCCATAAATTTGCAGGCGATTTAGAGACCATAGCGTCTACTGCTGTAGATCTAAAGACTGATAAGGTAAGATGGTATTCTACTTCTTCCATCGCTAGCGCGCTCTAAGGTCTTTTCCCGCCAAACGCAATTTTCAGACCTTGCATTCTTGTATTGCGAATAGAAACATTTCTTGATATACTTTGGACTGAAATAGACCCTTATTGGTCTAAAGTCCGTGGCTTGAGTCCGTGGCTTTAGTCCTGCTAACGAAGGAATGAGTCAGGGCATAGTGTACGTGGTTCTAATGCAATCCAAGCACGCCGTCCCCTCAATTGGCTTCTATTACCGTGCCTCCATCTCATGATACACCTTCTGTGGGTCCTGGAACTATATGAACAACTCCTGTACTAGTATTACACACTATAGAGACCTCGAGTTTCAACGCGCGTCAGGACAAGCTCACAGCGTTGGGCGTAGGAGCACCAACACCACTTGGCGACAACGCAGAGCTGCTGGTCAATCCAATCGACATCTGCGGCTCTTATTTAGCGGACACAATTGCGAGTCTTATCGAGGTTGATAGGTCGGTTTCTTATGATTTAACCCGATGGACTCATAACCTTGCTAGTGAAGACGTGCTTCTGGTGGTGCCAAGATTTGCATTGGAAAGGAGTGAAGCTCTCGACGGAGCAGCCGGTCATTGATAGCTTACGAATGATGGCACATGATCCGGATGTGACACATACAGTATACAGGAATCTAGAGCCTGCGACTATCTTGGCCTATCTATTCAAGCTCACGCACCAGCTCTTATGTAGCTATGATGTGGTTCAGGCCGTTGGCATCCCTGACTTGATTCTCAGCCGTACCTGAGCTCCGTATCGTGAATACGCTCGGCAGGTCCTCAACAACAGCATGAGGCTGCTGGATATAATTCCAGTAAGTCGGCAAGAGCTCGTTCTGTTGGATTGTGGCCAGTCCTGATACAGTGTACCATGTGAGCCTTCCATCATGATATACATGAAAAATGATCTGAGATGTGGATCCTCAAGCCTTTTTTTGGCCGGAATCTCGTAAATCTGTGTCTTGGGTGCCCATTCTTTATCGAAGTCCTTGGTGTTCTCTCCTTATTCTTATTACAGCTCGGCATTGTGGGTGTGGAACAGCGCATCACACCATTATGGCATGCCGTCCAGGCTATGGTGTCAAGGTTGTAGGTGAGACCCAATTGGGAAGTTGTGCTATATTCTCTGGCAATATTAGGTTTTCGCGCTTACGCGAGCCATTCGGATGATGAAAGTTCAGCACTGCACGTTTACATCGCTTCTAAGCAGACCATTGGCATCATTTCGCATACAGTTCGAACAGCTACGGCTTACTCAAGATTGGACAGTTGCATACCCCATGCTCATATGGCAAGGCAATGGTCAAAGAGATGACGCCTAAAAACTGTTGATCTCTTTTCATCACGCCAGCTTCCCGCCACCCCTCGGTCAAGCCCAGAACAGTCGATTGCTACAAGGTCTACCCTTTCCTTGCTTCTAAGATATTTCATAAGCAAACCAAAAGGCAGCTCTTACTCGAGGACAGGACCGGACAAATGCATATAGAGAAGACACCATGAGGAATGCGATATCCTTTCTCGTCGTTCTCCTGTCCTCCTGCGCAGCCACACCCCTAGCTCCACCACCTGCTGCTTCAGCTCCTGCCACATACGACGAATGCGGTCCCGCAATCCAAACACCTGGCACACCAGACACCTGCAATACCGCTGTCACACTCCGCACAGCTCCAGCACCCTACAAAGTCCTTCTCACGAATGATGGCAGCAGCCTCAACATAACCTACCGAAACTGCCTCCCCGTAATACTCGATGTATGCGCAACCCTGACGAGTCCCCTCACCCCAGTCGGACAATGGAATTGGTCAGACGCAGGCTCAGGATGCACGATGGGATTCTGGCTACCACAATACAACGGCAGCGCCGAAAGACCTACAGTGGGAGCTTGCAAGAACAACGTTTTCACGCCTATGTACAACATCGGACAGATCAGAGGAGGAACAGCATACAACCAGGTCACGGTCAATCTGGCTAAACTGCCAGATGATTTCCAAACAGGCGAGGCTGTCAACGTGGGATATCCTTCCTATACGCTGACCTACCTGCCTTTAGTAGCAGGGCCACAAACACCTCTTGTGGTATGAGAACCTATATTTATTGTTCAACTCCATCTGACATTCTATTTAGCCATAACGGTGATTTGTTTTCGCTTCTCGGATCATGAGACACTGGTTACTTGCTTACGACTTTACGACCAAAATTTCTGCAACGATAATTACGTGGCGTGACCGAGCTCTGGAAGCGACGTCTGATGATGTAAAGCGCAGAACCATCCGAATTTCCCCAGATGAAAGCAACGACTTTTCGGCGAATGCGGGAGCCAAAGCAACTACGATTGGGGGGTCTTCTACCCGCACAATCCATGGAGTCTTTCGCGGACCAAGCGCTTCGGCGGCAACGAAAGCAAGCTGATGCTGAAACCGATCTTTTCCTGGGGAGAAGTGAGTGGCTTTCGGCTCCGAGATTTGGGGAAGTCATAGCGGGGGAAACCCTTTGACCGCTTCGGCACGTGTACAAGAGTGGAACGCGAAGGAACGGGAAGCTGAGATGTAATGATAATGTAAATTTAGCAATCAGAAAGTCAAGGAGAACTTTGGAGGCTGGCCAAGAAGGAAAAGTCGAGCGAGAACGAAGTAGAACATAGGGCACTGGTCACTGCTCGTCGTGTAACTGTTAAGCCAATAGAGCCGTCCTATGCATTTCATTACCCAAAGAACAGGTGATCTTACGAGTCTGCTCTAAACGCCACCGCATCGAGTGCATGTCTGGTTGTTATACTCCCATCGTAAAGTCGTGTTCTATCCCCGGCGTTACTGAAGCCATGAACTGCCAGAATCACATTAGCGTACTCCTTCATCAGCTTTGATATAGGACGCCATACCTTCAGGAAGACAACCAAGTATTGATCGACTCTTATAGCCACCTCATCCTCCTCCGCTCCCCCACCCTCTTGCTGCAGCACTTCCCACTCATCACCTCCAGCCCCACCCGCAGCAGCCACACCCCCTGCCATCCCTCTCCTCTCATTAAGTTGCGCAGCGCTCAACTGGTCCACGAGTCCTTCCATCCCACTCTCCACCTTTCCACCCTCTCCTTGGACTTTATTGCCTCTCCTCATCTTCTCGAGTCTAATCTTTAGCGCAGCGTCTGCTCTATCGAGCAGCACTTTCATCACGCTAGCATGTTTGCAAGGGTGTATTGAAGCCATTTTGACGCCGGTGTCGAAGAACGGGAAGTCTTCTAGGGTGACGGTTTTGTCTGCGTAGTCGCCGACTATGTCTTCCATCATTAGGTGCGGGGGAAGGGGTTCGGAGGGGGAGAGGTAGCCGGAGAGGTAGAGGCGCGGAGTGCGGTAGTAGGGGGTGTAGGTTATGTAGAGGGTGTATGTTCGCAACGGACTGTTCGTGAAAACGGTCAGCTGATGCCTGTTTCACGGATTTCTAAGAAACCTTTCACAGCAGAAGCGCTCCGAGAGAAAAAACTTACGCAGTAGTCCCACTCCCCTTGGGATCCCTTATTATAGCCTCCTCGTCATCATCCTCATCCTCCATATCGGGAATCTCCTCTTCCTCTTCCCTTTCCCCCACCTCCCCACTCTCATCCACAGTCCTCACATCCCTCATTCTCGCCTCCTGACTCGCCGCTAACCCGCCCGTCCTCAACCACCCATCATCTTCCCCTCCCGCGTCCCCACCAGCTCGAAAGCCATCCTGCACCATAGCTTCATCCTGGCCAGCATCGCCGGCGAAGTTCTCGTCGAGTCTTCGGTGGCAGGGAACCCCGCGCGTTATCAGGAATTGTTTGTTGGCTGGGAGGTAGGAAACGGCTTTGGGAGCGGGCTGTGCGCCAGACCAGGACCAGGTGGGGAATTTGTACACGATGTAGTCCCCGGCGGCTACGAATTCCTCGGGAGTTACTTGGCCTGTGGAACGGAAGGTGGAGGTGTGGGATATGGGGGCGAAGCGGTCGCGGAGGGTGTCGAGGGTGGAGTGTATTAGGTTCATTCTGTGTCTGTTGATTCTATAATGATACTGCTGCTAGAGTAGGTATGAAGTAGGGAAGATATCTTCGGGATATTCAGCTGGGATGGCGGGGATAGGGATCTACTAGCGGCGGTGTTGTTGCCTGCATGAAGAGCCTCATGTGACGGAAACTTTGGAGACCACGATGTGCTACTTTCTTTCGCATAGTGTTCAGACAAGCCAGAGACCTTTGTAATACACATTACTCGTTAGTGTTACACATATTCTCAGATCGCAGCAATGCTCAAGGCGCGAACTAATTAGATAAAAGTAAGGTTCTAGTTCGGTCAGCAGCGTAAGCTCACGGACACTGGATTCAAATTGTACATTCGGCGTTGCCCTGGGCATCATATATGAGGCTGTTATCTGCTCTATTCTGCACTTTGTGATCTCGATATACGGAAGAATGGCAGCTCCACAGCCAGCCATGGCAGTCCCCAGGGAAATCACCCACAAGACCACAAATCTAATCCACAAGTCCAACGCTTCGATCCACTACATCTTCGCGCGCGGTCCTCCCAAGGACAACATTCTTGTAGTATTCCTGAACGGCCTAATGACAGACGCGGTAACATGGCTACCAGTCATCGCAGGCATCATCCGCCAGCGCAAAGGAAGTGAGGAGGGTTTCCCATCTATGCTTTCTTACGATCGTTATGGCCAAGGCATGACCGAAGACAGAGATCCTCAGGATCAAGGGAAGGAAAAGGGCCATGGCCATGACTGTGCTGATGCTGCAGAGGACCTAAGAAGGCTGCTCGACCACGTTGCGATGGAAGAAATGGGGACGAGGGTTGAGAGGCTGAGGATTGTACTCGTAGCTAACTCGATTGGGTGTGCGATTGGGAGACTCTATGCTCAAGGGTATCCTGTGACTGCGTTGTTGATGTTGGATTCGATCATGGCGAATTCAACGTTCGATTTCTGGCCAGATCCCGAGGCGCCTGGGTTTAGTAAGGCCGAGTTGCCCGAGGATGTGACGGTGGAGCTGTTGCGAGAGCAGAGAGCGAAGTTTGCCGCCATATTTCGGCCCGATGGCATGAACAAGGAGGGCCTTAGCAGGCGAGATCTGGCGAAGCTGCTTCCCGACAGCGACGGTCCTCTGCTAGGCAAGGAAGGGGACAGGCCTTTGGTGACTGTCGTTGGGCATGGTTTCGAGGCTTTTGCGGAAGAAAGCTTGAAGATGATGGGTACGCCGATCGGCTTGTCGATGAAATTCTCGAATCCGAGATGGCACAAGTATAATCAAGGTCTTGCAAAGATTACCGACAAGGAACGGAGCAAAGGGCCAATTCAGGCCAAAGGCTGCGGCCACTTCATCCAACGTGATGATCCAGCTTTGGTGGTTAGTGAGACGCTCGAGCTGGTGGATAAAGTGCGACGTCAAGATTCTGCAATCTGGTGAGAATATGGGTTACGGCTCCAGTCACGAAAGAGAATGGCCAACCTTCAGGGTGTCCCTCATGCATGATTTGGAAACCGGATCAAGCTCATCATGCGATGAGATAGACGGACGCGTCCGACAGATGGACCACATCTACCCCCGGTAGGAGTACACGCCAGTTCTAATAGGACGCGAAAGGAAGCAAATTGCCAATGTTGGGTCTGTAACGTCTGTCGAAACTTCGATCCCAAACGTGAGCTGGATGTAGTCCACACGACGACAGCTCTACTGGTACCGTCTTCTTGTCCGATGCAGGCGATTAGCAGGCAATGAAAGGGTGTGAAAGCGCTTCAAATACACCCAAAGATGACGCATGATCAAGCGAAATCGATACCCAATATATAGGCAACTCCGCGCCATGCAGCGAAACGAATATTCTAGACGAATCGCAAACAATATCTTACACGATGATGCCAGGGGAGTTCCCCTCATACCCACGCCTGGACCACCAGCCCTCTACATGTTCGAAACCATGCGGCTCTTTACAATTGTCACTATCGCCGGTAGACACCCAAGCCCCAAGCTGCTCTCAGGACAGCCAATCCCCATGCCATGCCCAAGCTATCCCACAATACGTTCAGCTTACTCCCCTTGACTTCATGCCAACCAATCGGCACTTCAGCTACTGGGATGCCCGCTAATTCGGCCAGCATCAACATTTCGACATCAAATATCCAGCCTTCAGAATGCATGTACGGTATGATATAGGGTAGCGAAGGACGCGAGAAGAGCTTAAACCCGCATTGGGTATCGCGGATGGCTGCTGTGGCAGGGGGTGTAAGAAGGCGAAGGAGAAAATGGAAGGAGTGCATAAGCAGGTTTCGGAGAAAAGAACGCTGGAAACGATGGTTAGTATGGCTAGGATAGAAATGCAGTGTAGCGTACCTTAACCACTGCCTCACTTCCAACAAGATGAGCCCTCGATCCCACAGCAACTCCCCTCCCTTTGGCATCCTCAATCTTTCTCGATGCCTCCACAAGCCTGCCAAGATCTTCAAATCTGGATGCACCGTCTGCATCGGCGAAGACAGCATACTGCCCTCTGACATGCCGCATCCCATGCGTGGTTGCCCCACCCTTTCCCCTGTTCTCGTGCAGGGTTATGACTCGTATGTTGGATGCAGCTTTACCTCCCAGATCTCGCGCAAATTGTAGTGCCGTATCAATTGTCTTGTCTGTAGAACCGTCCGAGACCACTAAGACCTCCCATCCATCAATGTCATTGGTCTCTGCGGATGCATGACCATTGGCATGCTCCTGTTTTGGGTCTCTCCGCTTTGCGCGATTGCCATTGGCTTTCTTTTGCGTCTTTTCGCCATACTCGGACTGGAGATAGTCAACAGCTTCGGTCAACATGATCCCAAGACGCTCTTCTTCATTAAAAGCCGGGACGACGAGCGACACGAACACTTCCGGTTCCTCGATTGACAGCACTGTATCGGAGAAGTCGCCGTTGTTCTGTGCGGCCCTTCTCTCTGCATCATGTCTATCCTGCCAGCATGGTAGTCGCTTGTCTTCCTCCGTCTTGCCATCTATATCGACTGTCTTGTAGGTCTTTTCCGAGTCCAGGGGAGGTCGAGGTATGGGCGCAACGATGAACAGGCCGAGGTATAGCTGTCAGGGGTTAGAGAGGACAACTGATATATCGCAAATTATACGTACCAGTAAAGCCAGTCCTACGATCGTGGATATAGCTAGAGCTACGACCAATGGCAACGGAGCTTCTTGGCTAACAATGAGGGCATGCCGTATGCGGTCCATTGAGAGGCGAGCCCTCGTCAGCCGCTGTGAAAGAATCTCGAATGATCATTGATGGCTGCTATGTTTTCTGGGTATCGCTAGGCATTTCCTCGCCATTGCTAGAAGCTGTATGAGGTAAAGGGACAGATGTATTGAATTCGAGGGTTGCCGCAAACATCTACAGCTTTATGTCTTGGCACGGGAAAAAGTTTACCCGACGTCTATCGAGGTTCTTGTTAGACCGATGGTATGAGCATGGACTAGGCAGTATACAGGGTAACCCAAAATGCCAACTGGTGAAGCTGACGATGCCTGCCTCGCACTTTTTGCCACATGGGATAGAAATTGAAGATGCCTCTGCACGCCGTGCTACACCAAGACGGCCCGGACTACATTTAGTGAAGAGAGTCCTGGAGTAGCTGGGGCCCACGATTATTTCCTCGTTGTACCCCTTTCCCATGAGAGAAGCTACAGGAGATAGAGGAAGTATAGCATTGGTTGGGTTGGATATCCCGTGCGGCTTTTTAAAGGTGGAAATATTGTGAACATCTGATTTTGTCTGTGTAGCATTCACGCTACGCACTTCCAGCACAGTCTTTCCATGAAACAACGAATTCAGAACTCTTAATTCTGATAAAGGACATTGTCAGCTAACCGAAACAATGGGTCCACATGTTCGCCTCTTCCCTATTCAGAGTTTATTGTTCTATTAAGACATCGTGTGCCCTAATTCGTGCTATGAAACATTATCACCCGGCAATCCAACTAGTATCGCAAATTTTGTACAAGCCTGAAATCCCCTCCTCAGACTGGTTGACAAGCAGAAACGCTGTGATGATTACAAACGCACGTATTCGTCGGGCCAAAGTCTGCGCTGGTGGTCGTCTGATCATCCGCACCACTACAGTCTTGCTTTGTCACAGGACATATGTGGATCTCGCTCCTGTCGATCGAGCTGGCGCCCCTGGGTAGAGATTATCGAAGAATGCAACAGAGCAGCTATCGTCCTCCGCCCAGACGCACACCTGCGATCCGCAGGAGCGGCCAGTCGAGCGCGGGCAGCTCTTACCGGTGCTAGAGGATCTAATGCTGTACCAAGTGCTGTCGTCTAGGGGCCAATTGTCAAACATTTCTTGACAATTCTAGACATATGCTTTGTGGTTGTCACCGCACTTTGGGGTAGGACGATCTATAGAGGTTAGCTTGGGCAAGGGCAGTTTAAGAGAATCGTTTAAGGCTCACTGTCAGTGTCATAATTCTGACCGGACGTGGGTAGTGAAAGCAGAGAGAGCACGATTAGTGATGATAATTTGAGAATTCTAGCCATTTGCTGAAGTCATTTGAACTCGCTCCAGTATCTAACACAGCGAAGACCAAGACTTGAGTTCGTGTGATTTTCGAGTCAGAGGATATGGCTTGGATATGATACTATGTTGTAAAGTAGGAATAATTGGCGCCCGGAGCTCACTGCTTTCTATGTATCTGGAGACTTTCACTAACAGCGATACTCAAGGTTCATCTCAATGAATATAGCACTCATTGACATAACTTCAGAAAGCCTGGGCGTTTCTCGGAAAAGACTTTTCCAGCTCTAAGGCTCTCCGTCAATGCTGTGCCTTTCACAGAGTGCCAAGTCACAAGAATCCTCCGGATCAGAGCTCCGATATGATTCTTCCGTGTGGTCACTATTTCGAGGCAGACCGCGTTCACGTAATAAATGCTGTGCCATCTTTTCAAAACATGCAACCTGCCTTTCACGCCCGCACACTTTGACAGCTATCCAAGCCACCCCCAAGCCCTGAAACACTCCAGCGTACACAAGTTGAACACTGCAAAGTATCTGTGCTATACCATGTCTGTGCCTCAAGGCAACCTAGGCAGCTGAGACGCGGCAGGCTGCAACACCTCATGCAAAGTATTGGGTCGTTTTTATTTCCAAGGCAACGCTAGTATTTAGTATGCAATAGCTTCCTGCATGCCCCCAGGCTAGTTTTCTCCCGAGATTAGTACGTTTCGCCCATAGTAACAGCCGGAGATGCGTTGCTATGGAGCATGCGCGTCGCCATGGGGGTTTGCGCGTCGCCATGGGGCAAATCCGCCATGAAACCATAGGGGTATACTATCGCTATGGGGTGAGAGCTCCGCCATGACGCCATGGGGCAAGAGCTCCGCCATGGGCAAAAGTTGATGCGGAAGTAAGGTGAAATTTAGGTTACTGTCGCCATTTATCGCTATTATTTCTATGTAGCTGTCGTCAAAACTAGGCCTAACGCCCGTTCTATTTACCTCACTGTTGCTTCACCCTCTTGTAGTCCCTGCTCTTTATCCTCCTATAGAAATACCTCGTCCTCGCCCTCAGCATCCTGGTACTCCTCGCCGGCGGTATCCTCATACTAGGGCGGCCAATCGGCGTAGCCTTAAGCTGGCGGAGGCCACTTATAGCCTATTCCCTCCGCCTACTCCCGCTTTACCAGGAGATCCTCGTAGGTATCCTGCTCTTGCATGTAGTCCTCCTCTTTAATTTCCGCTGAGGGTGGGATTACTGCTGAGGGAGGGAAGGCGCTGTCGCTAGGCTGCGAGGTGTTCTGGTACACGAAGGATAGTAAGTAGGTAGAGGAGTGAGGTTTTCATCGGGGCGGGCGCGTTTTGGGGGGTAGAGGTAATCGGGGGTGACAACGACGATTTCAAGCTTGTCCATAGTGACGGTGACGTCGGTCGGAGGTAATAGCGACGTTGGTATATAGGGATAGAGGAAGGGAGGGAGGGGTGGAGCTGGCGACGGTGAGGTACATAGGAAGGTAGGAACGCGACGGTCGCAATATTTTGTTTTCATCTGAACTTTGTAGATTGGTTTGTTTGTTTACTCCTCGCGTCTCTGATTCCTACTACTACAGAACAGTACTAGAGTACCGAGATCAGCGGACGGGGTCATATTGGCGATCTAGTACTAGCTGCAGTAGCGGTGCCTTGGAAATAAAAGACACCAAGTATTGAGGCAAACAATGTGGACCACCGAAATCTAAGGAGCCGGCTTTGTTTAGTTGGGAAATATTTTATCCTTCTCCTTACAGACAACTGCCATACCCGCAGCACCAACCGCGTCTAGCTGGCCCCCACGCTAATAGCTCGATCTAGCAGTCCTGTCAACCGAAATCTGGGGTAACTAGGCGAGTACCCAGCCTCACCAAGCACTCCTGTATGCACGTCCCAGTCTAGAGCAGTCGATCTCAGCGCCACCTTTCAAATCGGGCTCACCGGTTCAATAGCGTCTTTTTGTTGTAGCAAGGCTACGACACTACCATCATTGAACCATGAGGGAAATCATTTTCGATAATTCGCACGATTCAACTAGCGCGGGTAAAGCTTGATGGAGAAGCAAAGAGCAACACCAGGTCCGACGGGAAAGAGATAAAGAAGCCTCAATCTCAGCTGAATGCAGCTACCAATCTGCCGGGTCCAGACAGTACATGATTAGTAGCAAGCTAGTGACGTAGCATATATTGGCATCTTACCAAAAACGTCCCCTCAAATCAATGAAGTCCTAATTCAGTAGAAAAAATCGTGAAAAAGAATCCCAAATTCAGAAGTAAGCAGGAGACTCATGACGGAATCCATTCCAAAAGTGCGGTACACACACAGAAACAATTCACGATCTAAGGGCCAGAAACGCGCTAGGATCTCTATGACCGCCATTGACTCTGCAGCCTTGTGCAGGGTTTCGCCAGCTAATGACCTAGGCTTACATCTTGTGTCTTGCCTTAGCCCCTTCAGATATTGTTTTAGCTAGTCCTCTTATGGCGAGCATGTTCAAGGACCATAAACCGTTTACCTGGGGCTGACATGCCATGCAGATGCATGCTGCAGTGACAACTGGGACGGGATTCCAGGGACGCGGCAGAAACAGCCCCCAAACGCTTTGGCTCTTGACGCTCACAACCCTAGATCCTGGTGTCCAGCATACAGTTGGAAGAAGACACGTTCTGAGGTCTGCTATATCCTTTTCATGTTGGACCCAATTGCCTCTACCTAAACTTCGACGACTGCATTGTTGTCCTCTTGCCAAATTTGCTGGATAAGTAAGCGAGGTAGGATTAGGATCGCCACAGCCTACGCTTTTCTTAGGCGAGGGCTGCGCATGCGGGTAGAGTACCCCTCTCGCCCCTCGTTTTTAGCTCTTCTTGATAATAAGTATTTCTTGGAAGAATCTCGACTAGTCTCGCAATACAGAAGTACTAGATCCTACCTTGGCTGATCATGACTTATAAACCATGTATAATTCGTCTACTCGCTAACATATTTCAAATTATGAATCCAATCCAGGCAAATCGTGGCGATCTAGAACGACGCCATTTTCTTGACCTGCATAAAGCTAGCGCGATGGATTTCGTTATTGCCTTAGCTGCAAGGCCTACAATTCCAGGCGACAAGGCTGAGGATCTAAATGACCGAAGGAAGTCGGTCACCTAGAGGAGTGATCAGTTGATGTTCCGCTGGGACCCAATTGAGTCAATGATACGGCTCCGATGTCGCTGAGAGGGTGTGAGAATCATCTTTGCTTGCGATCCGATAGCAGGAAGCATTGTGGAGATAAAAGGGCGGTGTACAGCCTTGCGGGCTGTAGCATGCACTACCCCGCAATTGAGTGGTATGCACCTCGCCAGTGCAGGATGAGATAAGGGTGCGTGCCTTAGTAGCGAACGACAGGCAATGATGCATCAGCTATTGAGATCTGTTCCTGACCAATACATCATAGGTAACGCGTGACATATCGGTTCTAAGCATCCATTGAGACTGCCCAGATGCTGCCAGCGCTGTAGAAGCCTGAAGGTTTTATCACTTCCGCTGGTAGTCTTTCAGCCGGTCTAGCGCACTGGACTGCCCAGCCATACCCCGTTGACGCGATCTGTAATGCTTTGGGCCCATCGAGAACCACACTAGATGTTGACGTTTACATCAACTTCAGCCGCACGAAATCACGACTTGAGATCTCTGGGAACTTCCACAAGCAGTATGATCGGCAGCATGATACAACCTTGACTGCCAAGAACATGATGAGCATGAGCCAATAAGATAGCGTAAGGGGTCCATGACTAGACACACGCTTGAGGAAGGCACCACACCAACAATCTAGCGATGAAGCGTTCCCAAACTGAGAGCCGAAACAGGCCGCGAACCGATGAATCACCACTTTGGGACCGCCATCATACTCCCTAAAGGGTCAGAGACTCGTCCACAATAACCATCTCCTTCTGACGTGGGATGCCATCATCGTATCGTGTTCAAGCCACGCGAGAATCAAGCTACTTTCTCCCAGACTCAGCGTTGATCCGCGAGCACGGAGGTATCCCTTCTGCCGCCTCTCTTAAGTTCCAAAAAGGCTGCGGCTAACGTTGTTTGAGCTGAATACAATGACATGCACCGAACTCTACATTTTCATTGCGCCTTGCAGGCCGCAGTCGTTCATTCATGTCTTCCAAATCTTGCCAGGCCGCTGAAGGGAACGGGTATACAAAAATGTTAGAAGATGCTTGAAGCTTAAACCTCACAAGAGCTGCCACCCAAAATGTAAATATTAAAACAGACTCAAGAAACAATTTAGTAGTACAAATCGAAACGCATGAGCAATCTCAACTCGTCCTCACGCACGCTAATCACTAGCCATGCGGTTCATGTCTTTTCAGCCTCCCATATGCGGCTCTAATTGATTGAAGGGTCTTGTGCCCAACCTATGAATCCAGGCAAATTCCAGCCTGTTTTCGATGGTTTTAGAAGGTAGGCAAGTCGAGTATATGCAGCGGTAGGGTATAGAGAACCACGCAGATACGACGAAACGTGCTCCCCAATGTGCTTTTGGCGCCGGAAGCAATGCGGCTAGATGGGACGATCGAGATGAACAGCGCTGGTAGTCACCGAGGGAGAGCAGGCAGTGGCCTGTTCGATTTGACTAATGTATCTTACGTGTAGGCAGGCGAACTTCCGAGCTCCACTTAAACTAGCTGCTTGTCTGACGCCGGCTCAACCACTTTGCGTACGTACAGGACTGGGGTGCGGGGATGCAAACTGGGGCCCAAGCTTTAGCGGTGATTTGGCAATTGATTGCCTGAGAAGTGTCAAACTGGTTAAGGAGAGCGGCATTTGCATGGTAGCTATCCAAGCGCACACTCTTAGAGACCCTCCAGACCGGCCGACCAGGCTCCTTGATGTTCGCACGGATGCATTTGCTACGTTGTCCAAGCTCGCCATGAGTGGTTCAAAGCTTCTGTGGGACTTCATCTATCGGATTATCAAAGCGGTCCATGATCTGGACCTTTTTAGGGTCTGCAGGAAACATGTCCTCAGACTTTCCGACTTGCGGCAAGGTTTCGAGGCTGACTCCGACGTTTTGCGACAATGTCAGGAATCCTGGCTCTCCGAGGCCCTTGGAAGCTCTCTGCGGCTGACTTTTACCTGGGCTGATGTCGACCATAGGAGTGTCAATGCTCTCTCCCGGCTCAACAGCAATCGGTGTGCTCGGCGCTGCAGGCTCTGTGGCAACCTTGACTGCTGTCGGTGTTGAGGCGCGGGTCGAAGTTTTCGACTTATCAAGCGACTCTGATGCAGCAACGCTGGCTGTTTCAGGAGTGGCTTGGCCCATTTGGAGAGTAGTGTTAGATATCGACGGGGCTGAACCTGTAGCTTGAGATGCATCATCAACAGGCCTCGCGTCTGACATGATGATGTCTCCAAATGTTGACGCTGACGAGGATTCGACTGGAGCGTTGAGGTTATTGACGTAGTCAGTAGTCGAAAAAGACTTGGTTGTAACATCGTATTTTATGTGCTGCGCAATCTAATTGGAGGTCAGAACAGTTTGAACAGCATCGGCAGATATACAAACATCGGCAAGCCGTCGCCCGTTCCACAGAATCCTCTCAACCCTTGGTTCGTTCATGGAGGGCAGTTCCAGAGGCCGTTCGTCATCGTCGACTCCAGCATCAGAAAACCATGTTTTTGGATAGTATTTTGCAGTGTATACCTGACCACGAATAGCAAAGTCCTCAGACAACGGTCTGCCTGTCCCTGCTTCAGGCCTGGGGAATTCTGCTGAATCAAGCCGGACGTGTGCTTGGGCCAGATCCTTTGCTTTCATCGCGTCATACTCGGGCACCATAGCGTTGAGAAATGAACAGATAGCATACCATGGAATATATTTCTCGATAAGCTTTATGGCCCCTTCGGCAGTTGTCAGACTCCAAAAGAAGACCAGAGAAACATGCACGAGAGGATACACGTTTTTGTCTCTGGTTCGTTTCAACGCGGCGTTGAGAGTCAGCGATACAAGTCTCGAGGCCTGAGAGACAACAGACAGCGAAGCCTCCGAGATTAGCACAGCCGGATTGTCGACGTCCATATCTAGGGGCTCCGACGGATCCATTGATTCTCCTTGAATGGCAGGGTTGACCTTTGAGGCTTTCTCCTCTAGAGACTTGGCATCATCAAACCGTCTGCGAAGGATGGATTTTGACGCTCCCGCTCTGGGACTCCCATACTCGAACAAAGCTGCAAAGTTTGAGATAGCAGCGTAGACGCCATTTTCCTTGAATTTGGTACCAGCTTTGGCAATATAATTGTCAAAGAAGCCGTCCCTTTCAAGCTCATTCACGACTGTATGAAACTGGTCTTGTGAATCTGAATGCTGGTTGGTGAACAGGATTGCATGTGCTCGGATGAACATAGTCTCCAGCGATGGTTGTCTACGATTCATCGTATCCCTACCTTGGAGGATGGGGTTGAACAGGGTCATAATACTGCCCCGGGCGCTTTCAAAGGGAGTATCACAAGTTAAAGACCTCGCATACAGTGACAGTTGCTCCCAAGTATATGGCCGCGCCAGGATGGCTAAATGATGATATAGTCTTCCGACATGCGGACTCTTATCGGAAGCCTTGTTGTACCAGAAACGAGACACGTTAGACCAGACCTCCCTGTCCTTGGGTTCGTCATCTTCAATGGCCATCCGATACCTTCCAAGGTCACCTATACAATGCTTTGAATCAGTAAATCTAGCTGAAAAACAGTCGAGTCTGTCTCACCAAGGCATTCTATCCACGTATCTTCGAAAGCTGACACCGTTTCATATAACAAAGCCATCATTGAATATGCAATATAAATGAACGCCAACATATGTTCCAATGATTCAGGCAATCGATGTCGTAGAACCTCTAAAAAGGCGTGAATGCCATGTCTCCACATTCTTGCGGGCATACTGTATTTTGCAGCTAACCTGCTCAGCGCGGGGCTAGCAGAGGGGTGCTGTGAGGCTAAAAAGAAATCATGATGCTCATGTAGCAATTGCTTATGTAATGCAATCAACGACTGCCATTGGTCGTTCTTAAGATTAATTCTCCTGGCTGGGTCCTTTTCTTGAGCGGCCGTGGATTGACGTTCATCGATATCGATACATTTTGCCTCCACCATAACCAGACCTGCGTAGATGCCTTTGACTTCTACAACAAGCTGCTCATGAGAGATTGGCCGAGTCTCGGGCTGCAGCAGCATCTCCGGTTCCGATTCGAAGGGGTCGGGATCGCCATCTCTAGAAGGGTACTCGTCCACTTGGGGCTCCCCAGATTGGTCAACTGTGTTTTCTTTCTCGTTAATAAGGTTCTGCGAAAGGGTCTGTCTACCACGTGGAATATCAGGCTGCGTCCGCAATTCGTCTCTCTGTACTAACTCCTGTTCTTGCTGGGGAAGCGGCTGAAACGGGGGCTGGGCAGTGGAAAAGACTCTGGGTGGCTGGGACGGACGGGCGAGGTTTCCAAAAGTTCTATTTTTTTCTCTTCGGACACCCTTACCAATATTTGTACTGTCAATGTTAGGGTCATACAAATTTAGCTTCGGGCCTGTTGGACCACGACTAAACTCCGAGTCATCAGGATAGGCGCCTTCCCTAGTATTTTCCGGACTCTCGACATCAAATGATTCTCGGGCTGTCCCTGAGGTTGTCCTAGCATGTTGGGCTCCAATTCCCATGGATCTTGCAGTGTTGGCGCCCTGTGGTGTTCCCGGCACGGTGAAGTCACCTCCTGGTCCACGTTTCCTTGTGTTGTGAACCGGCTCAGCGGATCCTTGCAAACTTGTTCTCTTTTCTTGTCCCAGCCTGGGGCCCTCAGACTCCTGTAGCATATTTCCTCTCTCTTGTGCATATCCTGGAGCGGACGAGGGCCGGCCGAGGGAGCCACATACTTCATTCTCTTGTGGGTCGGTATAATCATTTTGATTGTAGGAGGGATGCTTAAGTTTCAGCCGTACCGCTCCAGCCTTGTCTGCCTGGAGTTGCCTGAATTATTAGATGTCAGCAAATCAGATCTCATAGGAGAAGGCTAAGCCTCCCAGGAGCTCCCGCCTGGACGACAGCGGTGAGCTCTCAAAACCGCGTGATTGCTGACATACGCTCTGCCTAAGAATTCTTTCTTCACCCCCGCCTCGTTTGCGTCCTCTGTGAGACCCAGAGTGTCTCCATGAGCCTTTTTGGCATGCTCCCACAGCCTTGGCCCAGCTTTGAAATGTTCGGAACAGACGGGACAATTGTAGCCTCTAAGGGATCCCCCTGCAGTTGCACGGAGTACACTCTGGTATCTAGCATCCAGATCAAATTGTTCCATCACTGGCTTAATCGTCAAAATGAATCGGGAGATCCTAGGGGCCAAGGATGCTGGTCCAGCCAAAAGGCAATAGCTCCGCGAGTCCGAGGATGACTGGAAGTATTTTCAGCAGGCCGAAATAACTTAAGTGTGGCAATTTAACGTACTTAAGCAGAAGCAATTCGATGTTGCACATAATTTGCTTTGAGTGGTATGACTGGATTGATCAGCGCAAATGTCGCCACCAGCACCGTCTCGCCGGCAATGAAAGTATTACGATGCAAGATATCCGCACCATTGACTCACCCTGGGGGCAAATTCGAAGACGGCTGAAATTGTCGGGCTGGAAGAATAACGATTTATCTATGAGCGCAATTATCAATGAGGCTCTGCGAAGCATGGCCCCGCGCCAGGGAGCGGTTCGCGCCCTGTTAAATACGCTAAAAAGAAGGCAAACGCTAGTGAATTTGCCTTGAGTGCACATCTCGCTTCAATACGGAGATACCTATGTCTCACGTTGGATTGTAATTCAAAATTTTGCCTTAAGTAGCCTTCAACGGTAAGCCCTGAGGAAACCAACCTTCGCTCGGCGCAACAGCTGGGCCCCCGATATTTCTATCATGAGCCTGGCCATCTACTTAATAAATAAGGGCCCGTTGTCACTCTTCTTCGAAATGTCCCCATTGTCTTTGTTACACAATCTCGGTCGAGCTCAGATTGCTCTGAATATGTATCCCTGTGCGCAAAACTCGAGGCGGTGTTTTTGATTCATAGCGCCAGCAGCAGGAACATAGGCGCCAGTCCTCCGCTGCCTATGGAGGCATAGGGCAAGCCGCTCCGCGTCCCAGTCCGCTCCTTGGTCGCACCAGTTGCAGGCAACAACGGCACTTCTGTGAAACATTGTACCACGCAATCTTGGTTGCATTACTTCCCACACGTATTGAGGATCATATGAGCTCGTATCGTTGAAGTCGTTCTCTAATCGCTCAAGTGCAGAGATCCAAGAGAAGTTGTGATCGCAACGTCCTCCAACGTCTACGCTCAGGTGCTGCTGCTGGGTGACTTTGTTGGCGTGGCTGGTTTCGGGCATTGGTATCGTTAGGTTCGCTAAGTAAAGCCCAGCCAGAGCTCAGATTGGCTCGATTGGGTCCTGCCTTCAACCTATAGTCAAGGATAAGGCATCGAGGTACAAGTATTTACGGACGACGGACGCCTTCCCAGTCTTGTTTGGAATCGCAAGTGCGCCTAAAGGCTTGCAGCTTCGCCAGTCAAGGTCTTGCTTCTGCTTTGTCCCTGTCGGTTCGAGCCAATACCGTCCGATCTCCACGACATGTTGCTGATCGATTTATCAAGAGCTCAATGTTGGGCACCCCTACTGTCTCCAAAGCCTTGTTAAATTGGAGAAGTGCGCTAGTCCCTCTCCTGCCCCATTTCCAGGAGCATAGGTTGGCGGCACTCTCTACTATTGCTAATTACCAAGAATGAGAGGAGTAGGATGGCATAGGGGTTTACAGATCTCAAGATGGCACCTTAAATACCCTTGCTGATGATTGTCGTTATGCGTCCTTCCAATCGGAAAGTTGCAAATCATCGCAGACATTGTCCTCTAACTCCCAGGGTGTGCTTTGAGCATGTATTTCGTTTCCATTGGCTGAACCACACATGGCCAGCGCATAGTCCCCGGTCTCTGCAAGACGAGCCGAGATAGCCAATGAAGATCAGTGAAAGGAACACTCGCATGATGCAGCCATGCGGGGCGGTCATCGAATCAGAGGGCTCGTGGAGATGCACAATCGATGATCGGATACCTCAACATATTAGCACTAGAATCTATCCTAACGGCCCTACAGTGATTCTTACCATGGGAAAGAACTAAAGCCTTCAGAAAACGCAGTGGTGTGGCGATTCGCATTGTGCTTGATTTAGGATTAAGGCCCGCACCAGGTAGGTAAAAGCTCACGCGATCGTCTAATAAAACACTGATAATTTGGCCATTATTGCTACGATTGCTGGCGGAGTCTAGTGAAGCGCAGAATTAAAAGGGCTGGGTATCATTGAAGAAGGTGCTGACGTTTTAATCTACAGACATACGTTGGGAGTGGCTGACGGCCTGGCCATTAACAACATTGAAGAAATGGGTGTGATAGTTCCTGCGACGACGTGCGAATCGTGTCAGCTGTGGATTCGATCCACATCAAGCTATCGATCATTCGACTCAGTACCATGTCTTCAAATCTTCCCTGTCGGCAGAAAACCAGTGTAGCCTCTTACAGCTAATTTCGTTCTCCCTTATGGAACTGAAACATAAGCACGAGATTTTCCTCGTGCTTACGTCAAAAGTATTGACCATCCTCGTATTTCGCCCTTCAATAAAAGGAAGGGACCAGGCGATCTGATTTCCTACCACCTGAGCTCAAATTTTAATCTAAAAAGGTTCAGCCAGTCCAATCCTACTTCGCCATTTCTAGACGCCTGAGCTGAAAAGAGAGAAAAACAGGAGAAGCCGAGGGTTTTGGGTGGGAGCCTGATATGAAAGAGGTGCTTTCGATCTAAGGCAAGGAACGCAATCAGATACCTAATGGCGCCTTTCATTGCTCATACCGGTCCCCAGAGTTGTTCAGCCATCAGACGAAATTCGCGCGACGCCTTGGGTGAGCAAGGTGTCTAGCCTTCGCAGACGACGCCCATGACGCGGTCAGGGTTGAATCTGCTTCTAGAGATTCTCTAAAAGTTATGCTCTCCTGGTTATACCGAGAGAATGCGCTTATGGCTACAGCATGATCAAAACAATGCTCCGAGTAATCTGCATAGTGATGTCCTTCAATTTCCTCCCAACAGACCTTACAGACAATTTTGAGGAGTAACATCTCTTTGCTTATTTTGCCTTTCCCATACCGAATATCAGCTGGCATTTGCAGCATGTTTCCGTCCCTATGTCGTGAACATGGACACTTCCACAGCTTCATTAGAACCCTCGCAACGCACTGACTACCTTACCGATTATTGGTGAGGCTGTCTCCAAATTGACGCACTTGATCTTTGTTTCTATTTGCTCAGGTGTGCTGTGCTATCAGATGCTCGTATTTGCTATCGTTAGCCCAGCTCGGCACCTAAGGCTCATGGCCTTTCAAAGGCCCGATACAGCTTCTTCGGACAGTTCCTCAATTTTATGGTCAGCCTTCAGGGGCCTTGGGGTACAATGGCATCAAAATAAGCCTGGAGATGTGCAAATACGTATTAGCGTTCAATCGAGTCCTGGATATGTCATCCTATCATGGCAAGTGCGTACTTGATTGGATCTTCCAGAAGGCAGCCGTTCGGCGGTGGTCGAAAAGCATGATATACTCAGAAGAGTCGAAGTCGCCGAAGGGTGGTTGCAAGCTCCGACGTCCGTGGAGTACGGATGGGAAGTCCGTAATCTTTTGCCTTTTGCATTGACGGCCAATACTTCAGTGTGTCTGATCCATCAAGGATCTGAATAGGCGAGAGGATTCGACGTTTTCGCTTACTCTCGGCTGGGAGATGAATGGCCTCGTGACGACGTCAGCTGTACCCTCGAGGCTAATGGTGCTCAGCGTGGAGTGTCGCCTTTTTATTACACGCAATATAGATGTTAGCGAGTGTCGGATAAATGGGTCCAATGCGCGTGTATTATTATCCCTCTAGCGACGAGCCTGTGTTTTTATTTCCGAAGACCTTCCGTTATTGATTTTCACCCCGAAAACGAAACCCTATGTGCGTGCTTACTAACAAAGTTGAACAACATAATATGCTCTTGCCTCCGGGGCTCGCTTGCGACTCGATTACCGTCTTGCCTTCTGTGCTAAGACTAGTTCGCGACGCGCTGCCTTGTATGCTTCTTCAGCTTAGGTTGGAATCAAAGCCCAACAGCTCTCTGTACGAATTAGTCGTGCTTACAAAAGCCGAAAATGAAGGTGAGTCCATCTTATGCTTAGTACATTGAATACAATCCACCGCCCATCCGGCAGGCAGCCAGAATGTGGTATAGGCTGCTGTGCAAGTGCGACCTATGCGAGGCTACAATTATCACCGTATGCATATGATGTCGTCGTATGTTAGGTGTCTTTCTATCTTCCATCCACTTATGTCTCGTTTAGACATCGACGATCTCGTCCCCACTGTACTCGAAGCAGGGAAATCTGCAGGGACTCTTGCTGGTGCCTTACAACCGATTTGCCCAGCAACAGGGATCGGTGATGAAGGTAGTGCGATGTACGGCCAACGCGAATAGGATTCCAACAAATCCAACGAAGTATTTTCTGCCTGCTTATACCAGTCTCCCTGTCATTGATGGCAGGTGGCGAAAACAGCTTCACGTGCAAGGCGATGAAGTAGGAGGGGAACCCTGTACGGATCACGAAGCCATCGCGCCGTACATCGGCGCTGGGGTCGCGGGCCACAGTTGCCGGTTTCAATGGTGTAAAAACCGGCCTGGAACCCTGTCCATGGGGGCAGTGCTTTAGCATCGTTTCTTGAATTCTGCCACCTCACCCATTGAGGGCTTTGTATTCCTTATCTTCAATAATTTCCATCTGGTACGTACACAGCCAGGCAACATACTAACGTCCAATGAGAGAACGAAAGTCAAGGCGACATCAGGATCGCCTCGATAATCCTGACCATATGCTCTCGAAAGGCCACGTGTCAGCCCCAACAATCCTACACCAGCCTACACATAGCACTAGATGATATTGGAAACGCAGGCTTCAATGCTTAGCTCATAGGCGCACCTGCCGATACTATCATCAAGGACTTAGATCCGTGAATTGAAGAAAGGAAACGAAAGAGGGGAAAGATGCGATATCTGAACCAATCAAAGGGTTTTCTTGCACGAAGATTTGAACTCTGGGAAAGCCTGTTTTACCGAAGGTAGGCAAAACGTGGTATGCACTTGGCTACAAGACTGTCATCTATTCGCGGAACCGAGTTTGCGTCTGGGTTGCTTGTAAAGCAATGGAAATGTCCAATTTTTCGGACTCTCTTGGAATCTATGATTGTTTGCTCTGAGATGTCCGGGGTATGAAAAGCACGTCAGATCTGAAAATAGAAGCATGACCGATACGAACAACTCGCGATGCTACTCGGTACCTTTGCAACAAGAGATCTTGCCGATGAGTCATGACTATGAAGCCAGTGGCCAAAAGGTTCCAAGCAAGACAGAGAGCATTATCCCTCATAGAGCGAGACAAGAAGAATTTAGTGGGATGTAGAAATTTGCTTAATAGGGTACGAATCTTGGCCAGCATCATGTGGCGCGTTGCTAAATTAGCCGTCCATCAGGCAGCAGCCCTTACACAAGTCTGAACGGTTACTCACGCAACTTAGGTCATCTTTCAATGACTAAAGGCCACGCAGAATGCGCTACTATGAATTCAGCATCAGTGAAGTCTCTGACGACTCAAGAGGGAACAGACGCCTCCATCGGGTAACTTTGCATCGTGTGAAGGAGGCCTGATAGGCTCAAAATATGCAACACCGTGATCTGGTATCCTCTGTATAATGATAGACATCAAGCTCATAGAATACCCCAAGAAGCTGAGACCAATAGCATCAACGCGGCGACTCCTGAGATAGTCCATATGCCTGCTATTACCCTACACGATTCTCGATTTATACCATGCCCTGAACGCATTCTCACATTTACGCACAGATGTCTGCTGCTGGGTGGCCTTCGGAATCAGGACCCAACCTGATATGAGGAGTTCGCACCCAATCGTCGGATCATCACACAGCTGCGGAAGACAGCAAATGGTGGAAGTATTTGAAGTGTGCGACCACAGGTGATCACACAAACGAGTACCCTTTTTCAGAGATTGTTGCTGTATACACGTACTGTTGGTATCGAAAGCTTAGAGGCTAAATACACCACAGCATCATTCATCTCTCTTCCGATTTCTTCCGACGGACATATGACGAGCTCGAAATTCTGCACCAAGACTGACAAATTATCCTTCCGACTCAGGCCTAGATGAGTTTAGGTGTTATTGATGGAGATGGAGGGCTTTGTCTAATGTAGCCACACAGAGACGGAAACGTGCGGAAAGTATGTCGCGAGTCCCGGCTCTGCGAGTGCTCGTTTCGACGCGGGTCATCCTATCCAGGAAGGCAAAATAAAGGAGTATGCCGTCATTAAGGAGTACGTTAGAATGAAGCCGCAGTCGTTGGATCAGGAAAGTGTGCGAGAACGAAATACGCGTTCGGTGTCCGAACCCTTGTAGTGGCTCGATGTAACGAGTTTAATACATGAATAGATTGCATGCATATTACTACCCTACTCGGGGACTTCCATCGGAGCTGACAAGCTCGGACCCGTAAAGCATGGAGGAAGTGGAAGGAAGCAGGGGAAGCCAAATGAACTTGGCCAGGAGTGCCAGGCAATATCAAGGCTGTGCATTTTGAAGGTTAGCCGTATCTGGGGTAGTGGCTTACCTTGTGGTCTCACGGTCCTGGTCTTGGCGACCACGGTGTAATCCACTCCATTAATGCCAGACGTCAGATGGCCTACAGGCAAAGCGTCGAAATCTAATGGGGTATCTCAGAAGTTGAACGGCTGTTATATCAGAAAAGAGGGCGGGGCAATTAGGACAGACAGCTCCGAACAATTGCAGAGTTCTACATTTGAGCGAGAACGGTTTTCGGTGCATGACCGAGGCGTTCATGGTCCGCAAACATAACACTCCCCAAGCCTTTCTCGAGGGCCAGATTCAGTATTCATTTTGAAAGCCTTATTGAGTAAGCATATGACTATTCTTACCAGCTGGACTCCCTTGTAAAGACAAAAACGTGACTTGTAAACTTGTTCTCAACTACGTCCTCGTGGAATGTATTCTCGAAATGGTATCAGTCACGCAACAACACGCTAAGGCCTCATATTTTGACAATGCGAGCATGGCAGGATGACCCTAGCCAATCGACAGCACCATTTGCAGCGCTCGTTGGGCGACGTGCTCAACATTCGCAAATCGAATGCTGTTCTGTATGCAGAATAAGCGAGCTTGCTCGAAATCGTGTGTCCTCTAGTCGATGTAGCTGACAGTTCGCATTGGCATGAGCGCAGGCTTCAGAAGCGTCTAAAGGCGCATACGCTCACTTTGTGTCTGCTTCAGTAAAACAGCCAAGTCTCCCTCACGGCAGGAGCCTGGCTGCCATCCACGATCAGGCAATAACCTGGTCAGACTCCTAAGACCAAAATGCCTTGTAGCAAAACTCACTCACTCAAGATTACGTGTCAAGCTACGTATAGTCTTGCAGCTGGCTAGGCGATTCTGATGGGCGGAAAGCACAGGACTCTCGCAGCCTAACAGGCTAGCAAGTGTTCGTCCGCCTTTTCAAGATAGGCAGAATTAACAGGGATGCCTGGAGGACGACTACTCTAGCTAGTAAGGGACCCCGAGATCAATCTTGTTGATAAACCCTGTCCGCCGTCGTCAGCCTGCTCCAGTATCATCAAGTCATCTTCGGTTGTACAATACCATTACGCTCGAGGGCTGTTGCGAACCAATCGACTGCAAGCTTCACTACTTCCAGTCATCGATGATGACTGGAAGATTTGGGCAGCCGCTGCAAGCCGATCTTCCAATAGCAACCTGAAAGCCGTGATAGTCAATGGAGTGGTCATCCAGGATGCTCAAGGTTGCCTGAAATGTATGTCGTATAGAAGGAAATGAAGCTTTCCAGCGCCAGCCAAGGGATGCGTTGTTTGCTGACAACTATAACTCTCAGGGGAGGTGTGGAACTCGGCTGCGCATGCATTTGGCAGCAGTTTCGGCAGCCAGGAACCAACCAGCTCAAGGAGGAAACTCGTCTATTTTGTCCAATCGATGGCTTTTCATCGGAGGGCCTTGTCAAAGCTGCCAGACGATTTTCCTCTTGAGGAGAAGGGAGAGGGACTGATAGGCTGTGTTTCACCGCAAACTTCTGTAGTGCATGTGATGGACTGACAGAATGAGGACTGTCGTAGCGTATTGTCACAGCGCGCGAAGCGATCTGGATTAGTGAATGGCCCTGACGCTGCTGTTCCCAAAGTGATATCACACATATGCCGCCAACATTTGAAAATGGACGGAAAGGTCCCGAATGACTCGAGCGATGACAGATCCAACCGCAATCATGCTGCTAAAGTGGGGGCTCCCGTTCAGCTGCATTCCTTTATTGTCAGCAATGTTTCTCGAACGCTGGCGAAAACGTGCAACCCATTCCCAAGCCAAGCTCGATTCGATGGAGCACCCACGAGGCCCACACTCGTTGACGACATGACTGACGCCACTTTCTGCGGCGAGAGGTCGCCTCAATGAAGCCCTGGATGCCTATCGCTATTCCTCAAACCCAAAGCGACCCTCCAAGACAAGCGTATTAGCGCCCAGGCAGCAGCCAACGCAAGACCGAGAACGACAGCAATATGAGTCAACTCACTCAGCTGCCAGAACCCCAATGAGCGCTAGGAACACAACAGCTACGAAAATGGGCCTGGCCAGAAGTTTTGCGAAGCGGGAGCGAAGAATTGCTTGGTGGCAAAACCTGGGCGAGTATCCACACACATGAAGATCAGACACTTCGGACAATAGTCTAGAACTCAAACGATAACGAAGCACGGCCTACCCGCAACCCCATCGGCCGACGGAGTTTTAGGATTGGACGACCCAGTACATAATCGAATATCCAATTGGTCCTGAATGAATCTCTAAATGCCACTCATTCGTGTAAGCCCTTTAGTCGGGGCCTCGTGCCGATTCATCGGGGCGCATGTCGGAGACGCCACAGATCCGGCAGGAGTCTTTGCTCTCGGCTGCGGAGCTTTCGCCGAGAGTACGCAGCTACATGGAGCCTGAATTCATCAGCAGGACCATCGACGTGTGTATCGCGGAGGCAAATTCTTGAGGCGGGATATTGTCATCCCATAAGCTGGTGGGGCCGGACACGAAAGTTGACCATCCTGGAACGATATCAGAGGAGGCGAAAATGAATCCATTATCAGAGACGATATCAAGGAAACGCTGACGAATCTATCCTAATGGCCCTATGAGAAAGGCACCGAAGCGATTCGGGTATCTCTTGCGGGAAGTCCTAGGAGCGCACATTTGGGGGGAGCGCACAGTTCGGTTAGATAGGAGCGCACGTTTCGGGATACTAAGCCATTTAGATTTATATGGGGTTCACACCTAAATCTAAGTACCTCACTATCTACTACGTTACCGTCACTACCATAAATACTTATACGCGGTATATCGCTCTTATATATATTACTATTGCTTAGCCACCCCATTTAGGCCTTATATATATTGTTATCGCTCTTCTACCCTAGTATTCCGCCCTATACTACTAGCTAAACTTATTTAAAAACGCCGCGTTGATAATTATTTACTCCTGCGACTCCCGCTCGTTAATATTTATAGCGGCGATAAGGTTGTTCTTAGATTATTTTCTTATAGGGGCGGTTTTACCTTTAGCCTCTATCTTTAATATAAGACCCTTTACTTTTACCTAGCGAGGCTACGACTCGCCCTAAATTTACTCCTACGTTTTAATAAATTTAGGCTATCGCCGCCCGAGTATTAACGGAGCGGATAAAGTAGGAGGGTTTTCTTAACTATTAAAGACGGGTTTATATAACTATTTTAAGGCCTTTTTATTACGGGGGCGGCGTAGTTTTACTTAAAAAAACGAAGGTTATTATTAAATAAATAAAGATAGAACTTCGAGTAAATTATTAATAATATTACCGTCGCTCTAGTTTTACTCCCGCTCCTATTTTTACTTTTATATATATTCTTCGTATTCTCGCCCAAGGTAGTTATTATTTACTCGCGGTTCTTAATTTCCCTTTTAAAGGCCTCGAAAGTAGTTAGTTTATAAATAGTAGTTTTATCGTATTCATCGGCAAGTCCGGAAACCCCGATTTTTGCGTATTTTATACCGAAATTATACAAAATACTGGAAATGCGTATCTGCTCATGTCCCGCATTCTAAGCACATTATGCACCGATTAAGCAGCGATATTACACCGATTTAGCAACTTTTTTTTTTTTTTTTTTTGAACTTTAACTTTTTATAGTATCTAGACTAGGGCCCCCATAT